>Ga0210009_1000518_pt1 | contig 42575 bp, 30 predicted proteins | sample CryGeyCG2114_065_FD_185457 | JGI IMG/M metagenome (GOLD analysis project Ga0210009, IMG submission 185457) | Groundwater microbial communities from aquifer - Crystal Geyser CG12_big_fil_rev_8/21/14_0.65 (SPAdes) (version 2) | ecosystem: Environmental > Aquatic > Deep subsurface > Groundwater ...
CGCGAAGCTTTCAATCCCCTATCGCAACCACCTGTGGTGGCGGTTTAGTCCAACTCGGTTTATCTCCCGCCGTTCAACAGCTGTACTCTCCGGAAACGTTAAGGCGGCGGAAGATAAACGCTATTCGTTACTGACAATGAGAGTTGCGAAAGCTGACCAGTATCCGACGATGCTTGACAGTAGTCATAACAAACATTGCAGTCTGTGCGGTTCATCACATAGATAACGGTGCTGCCCTTAAGGGACGCGGAAATCACAAATATCCCGTTTCTGGCGGCGCTCATGGGCGCATTGCGTCGTTGCAATCCGCTTGTTTAGCTAGCTAAACATCGCGTCTTGCGCCTAGCACTGCATCCCATCAGCACTCACCATAAACGGTACATTTGCAATTTCTGCATCCCTAACGGATAGAAAATTCAACCCCCACGAGGCCAAGTATGGCAGGGGTCTTGAGTGAAAAATCGGTGGTTTTTGCAAGCTCGGAGTTGGTTTAGCCGTTCAAAAGTGAGAACTGGGGCGAAGAGTCTGCCCTGGGTCAGCCGCGCACGCAGAGTCATCGCGCAGCGATTCAAAATCGCTACTTTGCTCCGTCACCAATTGATGCGCTTGTCTACCTCGTAGTCGGGTGTCAGCTGTGCCGCCAGATCCCAGTCCGGCTCGCTTTGCACCCCCTCCCCCAACGGCGCGTCACAGCCCTCCCACAGCGGTGGCCTGCGTGCCGGGGTGATGCGCGGGGGCTCTGACTCCACGCCAATGTGCGCAAGTATTTGCCGGATATCGGCACTGTGGGTGATGAACGCAATCAGGCGCATCTGCCCACCGCACAGCGGGCACAGCAGCGGGAAAATTTCGTAGATTCTGGCCATCAGCACCGCCCACAGGTAGTGCGCCTGGCGCTTGGGTCGCACTGGCTCGGCCCGGGTTGGTAGTCCGGTGTCCATCCCAAGCACGCCCACACCCGCACTGACTGACCCGGCCTGTGCCGCAGCCGGTTGTGCAGGTAGCGCCTGAGCCTGGGACAGCGCCGTCACCGCAGCCCTCAGCGGCGAGTTCGGTGCCAGTACGCCGAAGTAACGGTGGCGGTGGGTGCGTGGTGGCCGCACCAGGGCGGCAATGCGGTCGATGAGCTCCAGCGGTGTGAGGGTCATCTCGTCTGCCTTGGCTCCACGCTTGTCACTGCTGGGCTCGCTATGCTGCTTGGCACAGCGGTACACCAAAGTTGCGCTCTCTTTGCGCAGGCGCTCCATGGCAAAGGGTGGACGGGTGCAGTAGCGCAGCAAACGCTCCAGCGCGGCACGGTCGGACACCTGGCGAAGAGGCTTGCACTTGGACTTGGACTTGGGACGCCTCGCCCCGCCCACCACCGCTTCAAACACGCCATCAACCACGCAAACGTACAAGTGCACATGTTGGTTCAAGCTGGAGCCGAACCGGGGGATGAAGGCCACCGCGCCAATGTGCAAGGCCGCTTTGTCAATCTGCGCTGCACCAGGGCAGTGCGTCTGCAGGCTTTGCCCAATGCCCCGCAGGAAGATGCCCAGGCCCATGTTGAGCACCGCCCCGTCGCGCTGCATAAAGTAGCGCTGGCGTTTGGACACGGAGAGCACCCACTGGCGCACCGGCAGGTGGGGAAATACGTGGTCAGTGAGGTGCGCCACCGTCTCCACCATACGTCGGGTGTTGCACGAGGGGCAGACACCGCGGCCTTTGCAGGAGAAGGCCGCAAAGTAGTCGTGAGCGCAGTCAGCACAGCGGGCGCAGGCAAAGCCGTACGCAAAGATGTCGCATTCGAAATATTTGCGAAAGGCTTGACGGACATAGGGCTTTGGGGTGTGGTGTTCGCCCTGGCCGTCAAACTGGCCAGCACTGGCCAGTTGATGCCAGGTCTCGAAATGCTCGGCAATCGTTTGGCACAGCAGCGTGCGCTCAGGGTGGCGCGGGTTGTAGGGTTTGGGATTGGATTTGGGATTGGCCGCGGCAAGAGCTGTCATCTTCCGCCTTCAAGCCAGTGCCCCTGGCCAACTAAGGGCTTGTTCATGAATAAGTACGCGTTTGGCCGCTGGAGTTGGGATGCAATGCTAGGCGCAAAACGTGCCGTTTAGCTCTGTTTGCAACAACGCAGTGCACCAAAATCCGGCGCGCTAGACGTATATTGTTATTTGAGATGAAGCGCGACGCATTTTTTAATGCGTGTCAAAGCCTTCAAAACGACAACGGTCTATTTTGCGCAGTAGTTCTTATCAAAAACAGGAGCACTCTTGATGCTTGATATGTTGATTCAAAACGCCAACTTGCCTGACGGGCGCAAGCACATGGCGGTGGCAGTCCAGGAGGGGAAGATCGTTGAAGTCAGCCAGGGGTTGTCCGCCCCTGCGCACAAGCTTATCGATGCCCAAGGCATGCTGCTGAGTCCGCCCTTTGTTGACGCGCACTTTCACATGGATGCCACGCTGAGCTACGGACTGCAGCGCGTCAACCAGTCCGGCACCTTGCTCGAGGGCATTGCGGTGTGGGGTGAGCTCAAACCCGAGCTCACGCAGCAAGCCCTGCTCGACCGCGCCATGACCTACTGCGACTGGGCGGTCGCCAAAGGTGTGCTGGCCATTCGCAGCCACGTTGATGTGTGCGACGAGCGCCTGCTCGCCGTCGATGCCTTGATTGAAGTCAAGCGCCGTGTTGCGCCTTATCTTGAGCTGCAACTGGTGGCGTTTCCGCAAGACGGTCTGTTGCGTGGTGGGCAAGGGCCACAGCAGCATGTGGACAATTTGAAGCGTGCACTGGATCGGGGCGTTGATGTGGTGGGCGGCATTCCGCACTTTGAACGTACGGCTGAGCAAGGCGCCGCCAGTGTCAAGTTGCTGTGTGAATTGGCCGCGGCGCGTGGTCTGCGGGTCGATATGCACTGTGACGAGTCTGACGACCCGCAGTCGCGCCATGTTGAAACGCTGGCCTACGAGACCCAGCGCCTGGGCCTGCAAGGCCGGGTCACGGGCTCACACCTGACCTCCATGCACAGCATGGACAACTATTACGTCAGCAAATTGTTGCCTTTGTTGGCCGAGGCGCAGTTGCACGTGGTGGCCAACCCGCTCATCAACATCACGCTGCAAGGTCGCCATGACAGCTACCCCAAACGCCGTGGCATGACACGCGTGCCAGAGCTGCTGGCAGCAGGTGTCAATGTGGCGTTTGGCCACGACTGCGTGATGGACCCGTGGTACGCGCTGGGCAGCGCCGACATGCTTGAAGTGGCCCACATGGGTCTGCATGTGGCACAAATGACCAGCCAGGCTGCCATGCGCGAGTGTTTTGAAGCGGTGAGCGTGAACCCAGCCCAGGTCTTGGGTTTGCAGGGCTATGGACTTTCACCCGGATGCTTTGCTGACTTTGTGCTGTTGCAAGCCCGTGATCCGGTCGAGGCAATCCGCCTGCGCGCCAATCGCCTCATGGTGATCCGGCGCGGCAAATTATTGGCAGAAACGCCTGCGAGCACCTGCCAGCTGCATTTGTCCGGTCGTCCCGGGCAGACGCGCTGGATGCTTTGAACAGCAGTCCATCATCCGCAGCGTCAGGTTTAGGCACACTGCGTTGTTGCAAAGCCTAGCACTTCGTATTCAGCCAGGCTTCGGCCAGCCGCACCCAATAGGTGGCGCCCAGCGGCAGCAGCGCGTCGTTGAAGTCGTAGCTGGCGTTGTGCAGCATGCACGGGCCGCCACCGTGGCCAATGGCGCGGTGGTCGCCGTCGCCGTTGGCAATAAAGGCGTAGCACCCCGGTTTGGCCTGCAGCATGTAAGCAAAGTCTTCTGCGCCCATGGTGGGCTCTTGCACCAGCACGTTGTCTGCACCCACGACGCTGGCCATCACCTGGCGGCACAGTTCGGCCTCGGGTGCGCTGTTGATGGTGGGCGGGTAGTTGCGCTGGAATTCAAAATCTGCCGTCAGGCCGCTGGCCGCGCACAGATGGTGGGTGAGCGCACGCATGCGCTCTTCGACTAGGTCCAGCACCGCCACCGAAAACGTGCGTACCGTACCCTGCAGCTCGCAGGTATTGGGGATCACGTTGGTGGCCTCGCCGGCGTGGATCATGGTGACCGACAGCACCGCCGCGTCGATCGGCTTGACGTTGCGGCTCACAATGGTCTGAAACGCTTGCACCAGCTGGCACGCCACCGGCACCGGGTCGATCGCGTTGTGCGGCATGGCCGCGTGCCCGCCTTTGCCTCGTACGGTAATTTTGAATTCGTTGCTGGAGGCCATCACCGGTCCGGCGCTGGCCGCCATTTGCCCCAGCGCCATGCCCGGCCAGTTATGCAGGCCAAACACGGCCTGCATCGGGAACTGCTCAAACAAGCCGTCTTTGATCATTTCGCGTGCGCCGCCACCGCCCTCCTCTGCCGGTTGAAAAATCAGAACCACCGTGCCGTCAAAGTCGCGGTGTGTGGCCAGGTAGTGCGCTGCGGCCAGCAGCATGGCGGTGTGGCCGTCGTGGCCGCAAGCGTGCATCTTGCCGGGGTGCACGCTGGCGTGTGCAAAAGTGTTGAGCTCGGTCATGGGTAGCGCGTCCATATCAGCGCGCAAGCCGATCGCGCGCTCTGAGGTGCCGCTTTTGACGATGCCCACCACACCCGTGGTGCCCAGCCCGCGGTGGATGGGAATGCCCCATGCGGTCAATTGGGCGGCGACCACGTCGGCGGTACGCTGCTCCTTAAAGCACAGCTCCGGATGGGCGTGCAGGTCAAGGCGCAGCGCCACCAAGGCTTGGCTGATCGGTTCAATGTCTGGCAACAGTTGCATGGCGTTCACCCTTTTCGTGGATTCAGACACAATCATGCCCGAACTTGCCCAACTCCCCACCCAGCCATGACAAACTCCCCAACGGCGACTCAGGTCTTGGGCGCCTGCCCGCACGACTGCCCCGACACCTGTTCGCTGATCACCACGGTACAAGACGGCGTGGCCGTCAAGGTGCAGGGCAACCCGGCGCACCCGCATACCGGGGGTGTGCTGTGCACCAAGGTGTCACGCTACCCCGAGCGCACCTACCACCCCAGCCGCGTGCTGCGGCCGCTCAAGCGCAGCGGCGCCAAGGGCTCGGGGCAGTTTGAACCGGTCAGTTGGGATAGCGCGCTGGACGACATCACCGCACGGTTGCAAGCCATCGCCGCACGCGACCCGCAAGCCATCCTGCCCTACAGCTACGCCGGCACCATGGGCCTGGTGCAGGGTGAGAGCATGGCGGCGCGCTTTTTCAACAAACTGGGCGCGTCGCAGTTGGATCGCACCATCTGTGCTGCCGCCGGGGGTGAGGGGCTGGTGCACACACTGGGGGCCAAGGTGGGCATGCGGCTGGAGTTTTTTGCCGAAGCCGATCTGATTTTGATCTGGGGCAGCAACTCGGTCACCAGCAACCTGCACTTCTGGCGCTACGCGCAAGAGGCCAAGCGGCGCGGCGCCCGGCTGATCTGCATCGACCCCAGGCGTACCGAAACCGCCGCAAAGTGTCATGAACATATTGCTCTGCAGCCCGGAACCGACGGGGGCCTGGCGCTCTCGATCATGCAGCAGCTCATTGTTCACGACTGGCTCGACCATGATTACCTGGCGCGTTACACGCTGGACTGGAAAAAACTGCGCGAACGCGCTCTGCAATGGCCGCCTGAGCGCGCAGCGGCAGTGTGCGGCATTGCTGCGGCGCAAATCGAGGCGCTGGCGCGCGATTATGGCGCAGCGGTGCACAGCGGCAGGCGCGTGGCCATCCGCCTGAACTACGGCGTGCAGCGGGTGCACGGCGGTGCCAACGCGGTGCGGCTGATCGCCAGCCTGCCCGCGCTGGTGGGCGCGTGGCGCCAGCGCAGCGGTGGCTTGCTGCTGTCGAGTTCGGGCAGCTTCCCGGTACAAAAAGCAGTGTTGCAACGACCCGAGCTGCTGGCCGGGCGCACACCACGCCACATCAACATGGTGACCATCGGAGACGACTTGCTGCGTCCGGCCAGCGCAGCGTTCGGCCCGGCGATTGAAGCGCTGATCGTCTATAACAGCAACCCGGTGGCGGTGGCTCCCGATTCGGCCCGCGTGGTGCAGGGTTTCGCGCGCGACGACTTGTTCACCGTGGTGCTGGAGCACTTTCAAACTGACACCGCCGACTACGCCGACTACATCCTGCCCGCCACCACTCAACTGGAACACTGGGACGTGCACAGCACCTACGGCCACACCGACGTGCTGCTCAACCGCCCAGCCATTGCTCCGCTGGGGAAAGCCTGGCCCAACACGCAAATTTTTCGCGCGCTGGCGCAGCGCATGGGCTTTACCGACGCCTGCTTTGCGGATACCGACCCAGACCTGTGCCGACAGGCGTTTGGTGCCAAGGTGGACTTTGACACGCTGTCGGCGCGTGGTTTTGTCACACTGGACACCCCGGAAGCACCGTTTGCTCAGGGAGGGTTCCTGACACCGTCGGGCAAGTGCGAATTTTTCAGCCAGCGTCTGGCCGACCAGGGCCTGAACGGCTTACCAGACTACGTGCCCAACCACGAACCTGCAGGCAGCTCGGCACGCTACCCGCTGGCGATGATCTCGCCCCCGGCACGCAACTTTTTGAATTCAACTTTCGTCAATGTCGATAGCCTGCGCACCAGCGAGCGTGAACCAGTGCTGGAAATGCACCCGGCTGATGCGGCAGCCCGGCAGCTCGAAGACGGTGCGATGGTGCGCGTCTTCAACGACCGGGGCAGCACGCTGGCGCGCCTGCGCATCAACGGGCGTGCGCGCGCGGGCGTGGTCAACGGTCTGGGCGTGTGGTGGCGCAAACTGGGGCCAGACGGCACCAACGTGAACCAGCTCACCAGCCAGGCACTGACCGACCTGGGTGGCGGGCCCACGTTTTACGATTGCCGGGTACAGGTCACGGCTTGACCCCCTGCGCGGTACAGCCTTCTGACAAGGCGTTTTTTGGAATCTGCCAGCTGATTTTTCAGAAAACATCAGGCAAAAGATTTCCACCCGTCCTGTCTTGAAATTTTCCCACCCTGCCCTGACATTTAACAGCGATGGCCAACCGCATCCATCGCTGCTGGCCAGTCACCTGATTCACCGTTTTTCACAGGAGGTTGAAATGAATGCTCTGATGACACGCGGCAGTCTGTTTGACGATTTGTTCCGCGATATTGCCCCTGGTTTCTACATTCGCCCACTGCACGGCGACAGTCTACCCACACCATCACAAATCAAGATCGACGTCAAGGAAAATCCGGACGCTTTTACCGTCCAAGCCGAAATTCCGGGCGTGCCCAAAGAAGCCATCCATGTGGCGGTGGACGGCGACATGGTGACACTGCGCGCCGAGATCAAGCAGCAAGACAGTACCAACGAAGGCGAGCGTGTGCTGCGCAGCGAACGCTACTACGGCGAGGTCTCGCGCAGTTTCCGTCTGGCCAACGAAATTGACCAAAGCAAGGCCAAAGCCAGATACGACAACGGCGTGCTGACCCTGACGCTGCCCAAGAAGACCGAGCTTGACAGCGCGCAGCGCCTGACGATCGAATAAATCAGCAGCTTCACACCACCAGTGGCGGCTCTTGCATAGCCTCGATCTGCTCTTGCAGCATCAGCACCTGCCCGTGCCAGTAGTCGCTGCTGCCAAACCACGGAAAGTTGATGGCAAAAATCGGGTCGTTCCAGCGCTGCGCCAGCCAGGCGCTGTAGTGGATCAGGCGCAGCGTGCGCAGCGGCTCAATCAACACCAGTTCACGTCGGTCAAATTCGCGCAATTGTTCGTAGCCGTCGATCAGGCAAGCCAGTTGACGGCTACGCTGCGCCCGGTCGCCACTCTGTAGCATCCACAGGTCTTGCACCGCTGGCCCCATGCGGCAGTCGTCGAGGTCAACAAAATGCGGGCCTGGCAATGCGGTTGCGGGTGCATCCAGCGGCGTCCACAAGATGTTGCCGGGGTGGCAGTCGCCGTGCAGGCGCAGCAGTTGCACCTGCTGGGCGTCGGCAGCGTCATCGTCTGGATTTTTGTTGCTTTTTTGACCTCTCGCCCAGATGGATTCTGTGCTCTCAGCTATCAAATCAAGTGCATCTTGACTGCTTTTTTGCCACGCCGACTGGACGTCGAGCGGCACCTGGTCGTGGCTCAACAGCCATTCGCGCGGCGTTTGACCAAAGCTTGCCAGGTCAAGCGTCGGGCGCTGGCTAAATGCGGCACTGGCACCCACGTTGTGCAGCCGCGCCAAAAAACGCCCGATCCACGCCAGCACTTCGTCGTCATCGAGCTCGGGCGCGCGCCCACCCCGGCTCGGGCTGACACTGAAGGCAAAGCCAGCGAAGTGGTTGAGCGTGCTGCCTTGCAGTTCCAGCGGTCCCACCAGGGGCACCTCGGCGGCCATCAGCTCGGCGGCAAACGCGTGTTCTTCCAGTATCTGCGCGTCGCTCCAACGCCCAGGCCGGTAAAACTTGGCGACCACCACACTGGCGTCTTCAAGGTGCAATTGATAGACCCGGTTCTCGTACGAGCTCAGTGCCAGTTGGCGGCCGTCGCCCCACAGACCAACGCTGGCGAGCGCGTCCTGCACCACGTCGGGCGTCAGGTCTTGGTAGGGCTGATCGGCCCGATTTCCGTGTTCAGACATGACAGCCATCAGCCCACAGCCTGTGCCAGATCGCATGACGCGGGGCCTGAGCTTGACCGGGCGAGGGAGTCGAAAATTGTGCGCTTGAAGTCAGCATAAGTTCATTCTGGTTTGATCTGGTAGACGGATTCTGCACTTTCTGCTATTGCATTGATGATGCCTAGGGAAAACCAGCAACGCCTGAGGATCGGTCTCTAAAAAAACCGGGCTGTTTCAGCTATCGTGCGCCCATCACAGCAGCACCACACCGGTGCGGCGGCACTGGAAGGAATGACATGTTCGACTACATCATCGTTGGCGCTGGCTCCGCAGGCTGCGTGCTGGCCGCACGGCTAACCGAAAACCCCAACGTGACCGTGGCCCTGCTCGAGTCCGGCCCGGCTGACAACAGCGTCTTAATCCACTGCCCGGCGGGGCTGGCGGTGATGGCCAATCTGGGACTCTATGGCTGGAAGATCAACACCGTGCCGCAACCCGGCCTGAACGGGCGCAGCGGCTACCAACCCCGCGGCAAGGTGCTGGGCGGGTCAAGCTCGCTCAACGCCATGATCTACATCCGCGGCCAGCGCCAGGACTACGACCACTGGGCAGCGCAGGGCAACCCGGGCTGGGGTTGGAGCGACGTACTGCCATACTTCAAAAAATCTGAACACAATGAACGCGGCGCGGACGCGCTGCACGGCACAGGCGGCCCCCTGAACGTGATGGACCTGCGCAGCCCGAACCGCTTTGGCCAATTGTTTGTGCAGGCGGGCGCGCAAGCCGGTTACCCGGTCAACCCGGACTTCAACGGCCCTACCCAAGAGGGCGTGGGGCCATACCAGGTGACGCACAAAAACGGTGAGCGCTGCAGCACCGCCAAAGGCTACCTCACCCCGGCCCTGTCGCGCCCCAATTTGCAGGTTTTTACCAACGCGCACACCACCCGCATCCTGCTGGAGAAAAAGCGCGCAGTGGGCGTGGAATTTGTGCACGACGGCCATCTCAAACAGCTCAAGTGCCAAGGCGAAGTGCTGCTGTGCGCGGGAGCCTTTCAGTCGCCGCAGTTGTTGATGCTCTCGGGCATCGGCGAGCACCAGCACCTGGTAGAAAACGGCATCGCCACCCAGCACCACCTGCCCGGCGTGGGGCAGCACCTGCACGACCACCCGGATGTGGTGCAAGTGGTGCACGCACCGCAGCTCACCGACCTGTTCGGTCTGTCACTGACCGGTGCCATGAACACGCTCAAGGGCATCCTTGAATGGCGCAAACAGCGCAGCGGCATGCTGACAACCAATTTTGCAGAGGCAGGCGGCTTCATCAAGAGCGAGCCTGATCTGGCCACGCCTGATCTGCAACTTCACTTTGTCATTGGCAAGTTGGTCAACCACGGGCGCACCCTGACCTGGGGGCATGGCTATTCGTGCCACATGTGCCTGCTGCGCCCGTTGAGCCGCGGTAGCGTCAAGCTGGCGGGCAAAGACCCAATGGCCAACCAGCTGGTGAACCCAAACTTTTTTGGCGTACGCGACGACATGGACCGCATGATCCGTGGCTTCAAAATGGCACGCAACATCCTGGCGCAACCCGCGCTGGCGCAATTTGGCGGGCGTGAACTGGCCACCACCGCAGGCGCGCAGAGCGACGAGCAGATTGAGCAAGTGATCCGCAACTATGGCGACACGATTTACCACCCAGTGGGCAGTTGCCGCATGGGCAACGGCGCGCTGGATGTGGTCGATGCCCAGTTGCGCGTGCACGGCCTGCAAGGCCTGCGCGTGGTCGATGCGTCGATCATGCCGCAGGTGGTCAGCGGCAACACCAACGCGCCGGTGGTGATGATTGCCGAAAAAGCTGCCGATCTGATCAAAGCCGTCCGCAAGCAAGGTGGTCTGTGCTCTTGAGCAACGCAACGAGTTCCCTGGCAAATCGCTCTGGCTGAAGAAGGTGCGGGCAATGGTCTGCGCCTTCATACAAACTCAGATGCGCCTGCGGCAGATGATTTGCCATGTAGCGTGCTGTTGCCTCGGGATAAAAGTTACTGGCCGTGCCATAAGCAAGCAAGGTGGGAACCTCAATACCAGGTATCACATCACGGTAATCGGCGGCGACCAGACTCTTCCAGATGGCAATAGCGGATGGCGGGTGGATATTGCGCAGAGCATCACGCGCTGCACGCCACCCCGAAGAATTGCGCATGTAGGTTGTGCGCGCCTTGTCGTTGAGCCCAAAGGCGATCAATCGCAATACCGCCTCCACAAAATCTGTTTCCAGATCGGCAACGAAACGCTGCGACCGCTCGTGGGCAAAGTCACCGTAAATCCCGGCGTGCCAGGTTTCATCCGTCACCAATTTTGGCGATTGGTCGATAAAGGCCAGGTGAGAAAAACGTGTGGTTCCGAAATCTCGCACGCACTGCCACAACGTCAGTGCGCCCATGGAATGGCCCACGGCAGCGACGCGTTCGATTCCAAAATGATCCAGCAATTGAATGACGTCTCGCGCGAGCCGCTTCACGTCTGGCTCCGGGTTCACGCGCAGGACATGGCCCCCATGACCACGCGCATCCGGGCGCAAAACGCGATGATGCTTTGACAATGACGCCACCAACGGTGCCCAAGAGGTGTGGCTGGCCGTCCAGCCGTGCAACAACAAAATCGGTACACCGCTACCAGTCAGATGGACGTGCAACAGCTCTCCATCGTCGGCGGTCATCGTTTCATGTTGCATGGATTGAAAAACTTGTCCCTTGGCTCAAGGCGCCTTGGCACGGGCTTCCAGCTGCGCCAGCACGTGGCCATTGGCATCGCGCAATTCCAATACGCTGGCATCCAGCGTGTAGCTGCGCACTTGCCCAAGCATCACCAAAAAGCGCTGTTCCAGCTCCAAACCCGTTTTGCAGGTACGCCGCGTGCTTGCCACGGGCGCCAACCCCAGCTGCTCGGCTTCAAGCGTGAAAGTGCCTTGGATGCGATTGCAGCCGCCGTGGCCAGTAAGCTGATAGGTCTTGCGGTTCAACACAAAATGCGGCAACACTTTTGCTTTCTGGCCAGCCAGATCAATGCCGTCCAGACGCACCAGGCGCCAGTCTGGCCCACGCAGCGCCAGCGGCAATGGCGCAAAAGCACCCAGGCGCTGCAGCGTATGGTTGACGTCTGACGCAATCACACGGCCACGCTGGTCCAGTTGGCGCAGGTGCTGATCATCCAGCCGCTCAAAACGCACACGCACATTGCGGCTGCTGGTCAGCATCAGCTGGCTCTTGGCATGGTTCCAAAGCCAATGTCCCCGGTCATCAAAATCATTGGGTTGGGGCCGCCCCGCATAGCTACGCCGCAACTCGTAAGCGCCGCCAGGTAACAGGTTCAACTGCCACTGCACCGCCCCGCCCGCGCCATGCAATTCACCCGCGTAGCTGGCCGGCAAAGCATCCACAAAGGGTGCCGCTGGAATCGTCGATTTGGTGGCTGGTGCACCGCGCAGGCCACTGGTCAGCAGCAATTCAACGCGCGCTGGCGGCTTTTTCGGATTAAAAACACGATCGCGCGCGGTATGCAGCAACACCTGCCCGTCGGCTTCAACGCTGGCACGCAGTACATAGCGTCGCGGCACGATGATGACTGCGTCGTCGTAATCCAGTGTGAATGCCGTCACAGGCCCCGCCACCGGCAGCTTCGTCTGCGCCACCGGTGTGCCCACGCCGCCGTCGGCGGTGTATTCCAGCAGCACGACGGACAGCGTCGCCTGAGGCGGCAGCGCCAGCTTTTCGCGGAACACCCCTTGCCCTGACAGCGTGCCAGCCAGCAATGGCAACGGCAGCAACAACAGGCACTGAGCCCATAGAGTCCATTTTTTGTACCACGCTGCGCTTTTCATGACCGCTCTCCAGGCAAGTTGATTCAAGCACCCATGCTATCAAACGTGCCCCGTTTTGGCGTATTCCTCAAGGGTTGCGCGGATTTGCGCCCGCACAATCCGCTACATCAAGCGTAGCGCGCGGCCATCACATCCAGGTGGATCGGCTTGATCTTGCTGGCGTGGCCCGCGCAGCCAAAGGCCTCAAAACGCAGCTTGCAGATGCCCGCAGCGGCCTTGCGCGCAGCAATGAGTGATTTGCGCGGGTCGAATTCGCTCGGGTTCTTGGCAAAGCTCTCGCGCATGGCGCCGGTCATGGCCAGGCGGATGTCGGTGTCGATGTTGACCTTGCGCACACCACTGGCAATGCCGCGCACGATCTCTTCCACCGGCACGCCGTAGGTTTCTTTCAGGTCGCCGCCGTACTGGCGGATGATGGCCAGCCACTCTTGCGGCACGCTGCTTGATCCGTGCATCACCAGGTGCGTGTTGGGAATCTGCGCGTGGATTTGCGCGATGCGGTCGATGGCCAGGATGTCGCCTGTGGGCTTGCGCGTGAACTTGTACGCGCCGTGGCTGGTGCCAATGGCAATGGCCAGCGCATCCACACCGGTCTGCGCGACGAAGTCTTTCGCCTGCACCGGGTCGGTCAGCATCTGGTCGTGCGTGAGTTTGCCCTCCGCCCCCACGCCGTCTTCTTCACCGGCTTCGCCGGTTTCCAGACTACCCAGGCAGCCCAGTTCACCTTCCACCGACACGCCCACGGCGTGCGCCATCTCGCACACACGCCGCGTGACGTCCACGTTGTATTCATAGCTGGCAGGGGTCTTGGCGTCTTCGCGCAGGGAACCGTCCATCATCACGCTGGTAAAGCCGCTGCGAATGCTTTGCTGGCACACCGCGGGTGTCGCGCCGTGGTCCTGGTGCAGCACCACCGGAATGTCGGGGTAGGTTTCCACCGCCGCCAGCACCATGTGGCGCAGGTAGGCTTCACCGGCGTATTTGCGCGCACCCGCACTGGCTTGCAAAATGACCGGGCTGTCGGTGGCGGCAGCGGCTTCCATAATGGCCTGGATTTGCTCCAGGTTGTTCACATTGAAGGCTGGCACGCCGTAGCTGTGTTCAGCGGCGTGGTCGAGCAGTTGGCGAAGGGATACGAAAGCCATGGTGTTGTCTCCTGGTGGTTTTAAGAAAAATAGGGCTTCAGCCCATGTAAATCAAGGGCTAGCAGCTATGACTTTGATACTGAAAAGGCTAGCCCGCGGCGCGCTTTTGCAGAATCTCAAAGGCCGGCAGGGTTTTGCCTTCCAGCACTTCCAGAAATGCGCCGCCACCGGTGCTGATGTAGCCCACGTCTTTTTCGATGCCGTACTTGGCAATGGCCGCCAGCGTGTCGCCGCCCCCGGCAATGCTGAAGGCGCTGCTCTGCGCAATCGCCTGCGCCACAGTTTTGGTGCCGCCCTCAAACGCGGCAAATTCAAACACGCCCACTGGGCCGTTCCAGACGATGGTGCCAGCGGCCTTGAGCTGGGCCGCCAGCAGCGCGGCGGTTTGCGGGCCAATGTCCAGAATCATGTCGTCGTCGGCCACATCTGTGGCGGCTTTGACGGTGGCGGGCGCATCGGCCGCAAAGGTCTTGGCACACACCACATCGGTAGGGATCGGCACCGCCGCGCCGCGCGCTTTCATGGCCTCGATGACGGCTTTGGCCTCGCCCACCAGATCGGGCTCGGCCAGGCTTTTGCCGATCTTCAGGCCAGCGGCCAGCAGGAAGGTGTTGGCAATGCCGCCGCCCACGATCAAGCCATCGACGTTCTTGGCCAACGCCTGCAGAATAGTGAGCTTGGTGCTGACCTTGCTGCCCGCCACAATGGCCAGCAGCGGTCGCTTGGGGTTGGCCAGCGCCTTGTTGATGGCGTCAATTTCTGCCGCCAGCAAAGGGCCAGCGCAGGCAATGGGTGCGTATTGGGCAATGCCGTAGGTGGTGCCTTCGGCGCGGTGCGCGGTTCCAAAGGCATCGTGTACAAAAATGTCGCATAGCGCGGCCAGTTTGCGCGCCAGCGTCTCGTCGTTTTTCTTTTCGCCTTTGTTCACACGGCAGTTTTCCAGCATCACCAATTGGCCGGGGGCAACGCTCACGCCATCGACCCAGTTGGCCACCACCGGCACGTCACGCCCCAGCAACTCGCCCAGGCGCTTGGCCACCGGGGCCAGGCTGTCGGAGGGCTTGAATTCGCCCTCGGTGGGGCGGCCCAAATGGCTGGTGACCATCACCGCCGCACCGGCGTCCAGCGCCATCTGGATGCACGGCACGCTGGCGCGGATGCGCGTATCTTCGGTGATGTGGCCTTCTTTGTCTTGCGGCACATTCAGGTCGGCACGGATAAACACCCGCTTGCCACGGGCCGCGCCGCTGGCAATCAGATCGGCAAAACGCAGTACTTTCATTGTCAAACTCCAGTCATGAACAAAAATAGACTCCAGCCCTTATTCTATAAGGGCTTCAAGCTCCTAATTCAATAACGCTCAAAGACGATGTCACGTCAGTTGACCGACGGCACCACCGTGTCGGGCAGCGCCGCATCGTGGCGGTAGGCGGCGCGGTGCGCCAGCACGCGCACGGCCTCTACCACACGCTCGGCCGTGATGCCGAAATGCGCGTACAGCTTGGGCGCCGGGGCCGATTCGCCAAACGTGGCCATGCCAATCACCATGCCGGTGCGGCCCACGTATTTGCGCCAAAAGTCGGGGTGCGCCGCCTCTATGGCTACCGTGGGCAGGCCCAGTGGCAGCACCATCTCTTGGTAGGCGTCGCTCTGGCGGTCAAACACGTTGGTGCACGGCATGGAGACCACGCGTGTGGCCACGCCCAGCGCGGCCAGTTCGGCCTGCGCTTTGATGGCAATCTCCACTTCACTGCCCGTTGCCAAGATGACCGCTTGCGCACCTTGCATATCGGCCAGGATGTAACCGCCCTTGGCGATTAAACCCGCGTGCGCCATTTTGCTCAAAGGCGGCAAGTTCTGGCGGCTCAGGCACAAGGCGCAGGGGCCGTCGCGCCTCTGCACCGCACTGGCCCAAGCTACTGCGGTTTCCAGTCCGTCGGCAGGGCGCCACACGTCCAGCCCGGGGATGATGCGCAAACTGGGGATGTGTTCCACGCTCTGGTGCGTGGGGCCGTCCTCCCCCAGACCGATGCTGTCGTGCGTGAACACGTGGATCACGCGCAGCTTCATCAGCGCGGCCATGCGGATCGCGTTGCGGCTGTAGTCGCTGAACGTCAGGAACGTGCCGCCATACGGCAGGTAGCCGCCGTGCAGCGCGATGCCGTTCATGATGGCGGCCATGCCAAACTCTCGCACGCCGTAGCTCAGGTGGTTGCCCCACACATCGCGTTTGGCGCGCACGCAGCCCTTGAAGTTGGTCAGGTTGCTGCCGGTCAGGTCGGCACTGCCACCAAAAAATTCGGGCAGCAACGGGGCGATGGCATCCAGCGCATTCTGGCTCGACTTGCGCGTGGCAAAGGCGGTGGCGTTGTTGGCAATCGCTTCCAACAGCGCGGGCAATTGTTCTGCAAAAGACTCCGACAAGTCACCGGCCATGCGGCGCTGAAACTCCGCCGCATGCACAGGATGCGCGTTGCGGTAGGCCTCAAAACGCTCGTTCCACGCCTGTTCGGCGGCCACGCCGCGCGGCACCGCGTTCCAGGCGGCGGCAATGTCGGCCGGAATGTCAAACGGTGCCGACGTCCAGCCCAGCGCCGCGCGCGTGGCGGCTACTTCTGCCGCGCCCAACGCCGCGCCGTGCACGTCGTGCGTACCGGCCTTGTTGGGCGAACCCATGCCAATGACCGTCTTGCAACAGATCAGCGTGGGCTTGCCGTCGGCTTGCACGGCTTGCGCCTTGGCCGCTTTCACAGCGGCATCAATCGCGGCCGGGTTGTGGCCGTCCACCGCAGCGATCACGTTCCAGCCGTAAGCGTCAAAACGCTTGGGCGTGTCGTCGGTAAACCAGCCGTCCACATGGCCATCGATGCTGATGCCGTTGTCGTCGTAAAAAGCAATCAACTTCGAGAGGCGCAGCGTGCCCGCCAGCGAGCAGACTTCGTGGCTGATGCCTTCCATCAGGCAGCCGTCACCCAGAAACGCGTAGGTAAAGTGGTCCACGATGCTGTGGCCTGGCTGGTTGAACTCGGCGGCCAGCAGCTTTTCAGCCAGCGCCATGCCCACCGCGTTGCTGATGCCCTGCCCCAGCGGACCGGTGGTGGTTTCCACACCGGGCGTGACACCCACCTCGGGGTGGCCGGCAGTTTTGCTGTGCAGCTGGCGAAAGTTTTGCAGCTCGCTCATCGGCAGGTCGTAGCCGGTCAGGTGCAACAGCGCATACAGCAGCATCGAGCCATGGCCATTGGACAGCACAAAGCGGTCGCGGTTGGCCCAATGCGGGTTGGCCGGGTTGTGGCTCAGGTGCCGGTTCCACAGCACTTCGGCAATGTCTGCCATGCCCATGGGCGCGCCAGGGTGGCCGCTCTTGGCTTTTTCAACCGCATCAACAGCCAGCATGCGGATCGCATTGGCCATTTGCTTGGCAAATTCAGGGGAAGGGTTGTTCATGACGATCCTCAAACAGGGTGACGAAACCGCGTGACTTCAGCAAAAGTTTGGCAAGTTCCGGAGTTAGTGTGTGTCAAACGAAAAAGTGTCCCAAAGCGTTCCGCTGGATGAGCGGGGAAGAGCCAGAACGCCGCGGAACTGGCTCCGCCAGGCCGCTGGCGTTGCCCCCCAGTGGGGGGTGGCGGCGCAGCCGACTCAGGGGGCGTCCAATTATTTTGCGTTCTTTTTTCTTTCCATCATGCGCCACACAAACGGCGTAAAGATGAGCTGCATCGCCAGTTCCATCTTGCCCCCCGGCACCACGATGGTGTTGGCGCGGCTCATGATGCTGCCGTCGATCATGCTGCGCAGGTACGGAAAGTCGATGCCCTTGGGGTTGGCAAAGCGGATCACCACCATGCTCTCATCCGCCGTGGGGATTTCGCGCGCAATGAACGGGTTGCTGGTATCGACCATCGGCACGCGCTGAAAATTGACGTGCGTGTGCTGAAACTGCGGGCAGATGTAGTTCACATAGTCGGGCATGCGCCGCAAAATGGTGTCGGTCACCGCCTCGGTGCTGTAGCCGCGCTGTTTTTTGTCGCGGTAGAGCTTCTGGATCCATTCCAGGTTGATGACCGGCACCACGCCAATCAGCAGGTCGGGGTACTGCGCCACGTTCACTTCAGGGGTGACCACCGCGCCGTGCAGGCCTTCGTAGTACAGCAGATCGGTGCCAGTGGCCACGTCTTCCCAAGGGGTGAAGGTGCCGGGGTCTTGCTTGTAGGGCGCGGCTTCTTCGGCGTCGTGCAGGTACTTGCGTCGCTTGCCGATGCCGGTGGCGGCGTAGTCCCTGAACAGCGCCTCCAGCTCTTCCAGACGATTGTTTTCCGGGCCAAAGTGGCTGAAGTTCATGTTGCCGGCGGCTTCGGCTTCGGCCGCTTTGACTTTCATTTCTTTGCGGTCGTAGCGGTGAAAGCTGTCGCCCTCGATGACGACCGCGCTGACTTTTTCGCGCCGAAAAATGTTTTCAAACGTGCGCGTGACCGACGTGGTACCGGCGCCGCTGGAGCCGGTGATGGCGATGATGGGGTGGCGTGCTGACATGGTGTGTCTCCTACAAGTTAATGATCTTTTTGGCATCCAGCCCTTGTTTTACAAGCGCTGGAAGCTATTAAATTTAGTCCCTGAACAAGCCGCGCTCGGCAAACAGCGGGTTGTCAAAGTGGGCCGGGGCCGGTTCGGCGTGGTAGCGCTCAATGCGTTCCACCTCGTTTTTGGAGCCAAACACAAAACCGATGCGCTGGTGCAAGCTGGTGGGTTGCACGCCCATCATCGGCACCTCGCCGGTGCTGGCGCGGCCACCGGCTTGTTCGATGATCATGCCCACCGGGTTGGCCTCATAGAGCAGGCGCAGACGCCCCGGTTTGGACGGGTCCTTGGTGTCGCGCGGGTACATGAACACGCCCCCGCGCATCAAAATGCGGTGCGCCTCGGCCACCATGCTGGCGATCCAGCGCATGTTGAAGTCTTTGCCGCGCGTACCGGTTTTGCCGGCCAGGCATTCATCCACATAGCGCTTGACCGGCGGCTCCCAAAAGCGCGCGTTGCTGGCATTGATGGCAAATTCTTGCGTGTCTGCGGGGATGCTGAGTTTGGGGTGCGTGAGCATGAACTCGCCCAGATTCGGGTCCAGCGTGAAGCCGTTCACGCCGTCGCCCACGGTCAGCACCAGCTGCGTTGTGGGGCCGTACAGCGCGTAACCGGCAGCCACCTGTTTGGAACAGGGTTGAAAGAAGTCGGCATCGACCACGTCGCGGCCGCTGTCGATCACGTCTTGCGGCGCGCGCAAGATGCTGAAGATACTGCCCACCGACACGTTCACGTCGATGTTGCTCGAGCCGTCCAGCGGGTCGAACACAATCAAATACTTGCCGCGCGGAAACTGCTTGGGAATCTGATACGGCGCTTCCATCTCTTCAGACGCCATGCCGGCCAAATTCCCCGCCCATTCGGTGCGCTGCATGAAGACCTCATTGGACAACACGTCGAGCTTTTTCTGCGTCTCGCCCTGCACGTTGACCGAGCCACCGGCATCGGCCGCATAGTTGCCGCCCAGCCCTGCCAGCTCACCAAAGGCCACGGCCTTGGCAATGCCTTTGCAGGCCAGCGCCACGTCCAGAATAAGTGCGTTGAAGTCACCGCTGGCGCCAGGGTGATGACGGCGCTGTTCGATCAGAAACTGCGTCAGTGTGGAGCGGTTGGAACGTAGGGTCAAAGGCATGATGAAGTCTCCTGAATTAATAAATGAGTTGTCAGTCGTTAGTCGTTAGTCGTTAGTCGTTAGTCGTTAATCGTTAGTCGTTAGTCGTTAGTCGTTAGTCGTTAGTCGTTAGTCGTTAGTCGTTAGTCAGTGGGATGATTCTTGCCAACTCATGACTACAAACTAATAACTACAAACTACAAACTAACAATTCTGCTGCGCGGCGTGGCGCAGCGCCTGCATCACGCCTTTGTAGCCACCGTCGGCATCGGGCGCGCCAAACACGGCACTGCCGGCCACACAGGTGTCGGCCCCGGCGGCCACAATTTCACCGATGTTGTCCACCTTGACGCCGCCGTCCACCTCGAGCCAGATCGGCTGACCACCGGCGGCCACATGCGCGTCGATGCGCGCGCGCACCAAGCGCAGCTTGGGTAAGGTCGAGGCAATGAACTTTTGGCCACCAAAACCGGGGTTCACGCTCATCAGCAAGATCATGTCAAGCTTGTCCATCACATGGTCGATCCAGGTTATGGGCGTGGCCGGGTTCAGCACCAGCCCGGCCTTGCAACCCAGGTCGTGGATCATGGCCAGGCTGCGGTCCACGTGGCGCGACGCCTCGGGGTGAAAGGTGATCAGGTTGGCACCTGCTTTGGCAAACAGCGGAATGATGGCGTCCACCGGCTCCACCATCAAATGCACGTCGATGCCGATCTTGACGTGCGGGCGGATCGCCTCGCACACCAGCGGGCCGATGGTGAGGTTGGGCACGTAATGGTTGTCCATCACGTCAAAGTGCACCAGGTCGGCACCGGCGGCCTCGATGGCGCGCACCTCTTCACCCAGGCGGGCAAAATTGGCCGACAAAATGCTGGGAGCAATGCGCAAGGTGGGCTGGGTCATGGTGTGGCTTTCTGCAAAAGAGTTGAAAGGCGTAGTGTGCGGCAAGTTCAAAGCGTTGCGGCCGCGTGCCACTGGCGCAAGGCGGATAACGTGGCATGGGTCAGGTCGGGCAGCACCTTGAGCGCACCGGCAAAGTCGTGGTGCGCGGTAAACGGGTTGGGCGTGATGATGGTGGCCAGCCCGGCTGCGGTGGCTGCGCGCAGACCATTGCTGGAATCTTCAAACGCCAGGCAGGCGCTTGCGGGCAGTTTCAGGGTATCGAGCATTTGCAAGTACACCTGCGGATGCGGTTTTTTGATCGGCGCGGTGGAGGCGTCGCCAATGGCGCTGAAATTGAGCCGCCAGTCAGACCCCATGGCGTGGCGCAACAGCGCGGCAATGTTCACCGGCGACGTGGTGGTGGCAATGGCCAGTTGCAAGCCTGCGGCAAGCGCCTCGTGCATCAGCGCCAGCACACCCGGGCGCAGATTGACCGCACCGCTGTTGACGGCGTTTTCATAGTAGGCGGTTTTGAGCTCATGGATGCGCGCAATGCGGTCGATGAGCGCCTGCGCGTTCAGCGCTTGAATGTCGGGGTGCACCTGGTTCCAGTAATGGCGAATACGCTCTTTGCCACCCGAAATGTCGAGCAGGCCCACGTACATGTCGGTGGTCCAGACCCAGTCCATACCCAGCTCGGCAAACGCCTGGTTGAACGCGGCCAAATGCACGCTTTCGGTGTCGGCCAAGGTGCCATCGACATCGAAAATCAGGGCTTGCAAACAGCCAGCGGTCATGGGGGGTCTTTCAAAACATCGGCGTTCAAGGTGACGCCATGGATTGACTTTAATCGCCCTGACTCATAAACTCTAATCACGTTTTATTAAAAAATCATCAGATTAGACTGATGTTTTTTGAGTCTGATTGCCGGATCGGTTCCGGCATGACAAGGAGACCCATGCGCCCCTACACCTTCAAACAGATTCAAACCTTTCTGGAAGTGGCACGCCAGCGTTCGGTGTCCAAGGCGGCTGAAAGGCTGTTTGTGACGCAACCCGCCGTGTCGATGCAACTGCGCCAACTGGAAGACGCATTTGGCCTGGCACTGGTGGAACCGCAGGGGCGCAACATCCGACTCACCGTAGCAGGTGAGGCGTTTCTGACCTACGCCACGCGCGCCATGGCGCAGTTCAAAGACCTCGAAGCGCTCATGGCCGAACACGTGGGTCTAAAAAAAGGGCGCATCGACCTGGCGGTGGTCAGCACCGCCAAATACTTTGTGCCCATGCTACTGGTGCGTTTTGCCAAACTGCACCCAGACATTCTCGTGAATCTGAGTATCGACAACCGCGACAACGTGCTGGGACTACTGTCGCGCAGCGAGGCCGACCTGGTGGTGATGGGCCGTACGCCCAGCCACCTGGACTGCGAAGCCAGCGCTTTTGCGACCAACCCGCTGGGCATCGTTGCCCCACCCGCGCACCCACTGGCGCGACGCAAAAAACTGTCCTTCAAGGCGCTCGCAGACTGCCAATTTGTGGTGCGTGAGGAAGGCTCCGGCACGCGCGCGGCCATGCAGCGCCTGTTCGACGACCATCACACGCCCCTGCAGGTGGTGATGACCATGCCCAGCAACGAAACCATCAAACAGGCCGTGATGGCCGGCATGGGCCTGAGTTTTTTGTCGCTGCGCACGGTGCGGCACGAACTCTCGAGCGGCCACCTGGCGCTGCTAGACATTGAAGGTTTGCCCCAAATGAACAACTGGTTTGTGACGCACCTGCGCGGCAAAAAACTCTCCCCCGCAACGCAGGCGTTCAAGGCGTTTTTGGTGGAACAGGCTGGCGCGCTGATGGACAGCGAGAGCTAACTGACTAGCCGGTTTACACCAGCTCCAGCGCCAGCAATTCAGCCACGGTCTGGCGCCGACGAATCAGACGCGGTTGACCGTTTTCGATCAGCACCTCGGCGATCAGCGGGCGTGTGTTGTAGTTGGAAGACATCGAAGCGCCGTAGGCGCCGGTGTCATGCAGCACCAGCAGGTCACCCACCTGTGCTGCGGGCAGCGGCCGCTGTAGCACCACACCACCTTCGCCTTGCGTGAACACGTCGCCCGATTCGCACAAAGGCCCGCCAACGACCGTGTCTTGCAGTTCGCCCGTGACCGGTGTGCCGTCAGCATGCAACAGTGTCATGCCGTGAAAGCTGCCGTACATGCTGGGGCGCATCAGGTCACTGAAGCCGGCATCGACCATGACAAACCGGTTGCCGCCCATCTGCTTGGTGGCGCGCACCTCGGCCACCAGTACACCGCTTTCAGCCACCAGGTAGCGCCCGGGTTCGATTTCGAGCGTGACCGGATGCCCCAGCAGCGCTGCCACCTGCTGACGCGCTGCGTCCCACAGGCTGAAGTAGTGCGCGGTGTCCACCTGCGGTTGCCCGGACTGGTAGGGGATCGATAGCCCACCACCCGCCGATACCGCTTGCAAGTCCAACCCCTGCGCCTGCACGGTTTTGATCAATGCCACCATGGCACCGCACACGTTTTGCAGGTGCGCATAATCCACGCCCGAACCAATGTGCATGTGCAGCCCGACCAGCGTCAGCCCGCTGGTACGGATGCGCGCGCAGGCCTGCGGCAGGTCGGCATGCCAGATGCCGTGTTTGCTGTGCTCGCCACCGGTGTTGGTCTTGTTGCTGTGGCCGTGACCAAACCCAGGGTTGATGCGCAGCCACACCGGATGCCCGGGCTTGAGCGCACCCAACTGATCCAGCATGTCGATCGAACCGCAGTTTGCCGGGATGTCAAGTGCCACCACCCGCGCCAGCGTGGCGCGATCAAATAGATCGGCGGTAAAGACGATCTCGGCATGGCCCGCGTGCCAACCCGGCTGAAAGCCTGCGGCCAATGCGCGCTCAATTTCGCCCAGCGACACTGCGTCCACCTGCACGCCGTACTGGCGCATCAGGCGCAGGACGTGCGTGTTGGAGTTGGCCTTCTGGGCAAAACGGATCACGTCAAACCGGCGCAAGTTGGCGATCTGGCGCGTGATGGTGGACGCGTCGTAGACCCACATCGGTGTACCGTGGGCTTGGGCCAGGGCGGCCAGGGTGGTCGGAGCAAATGGATTCATGGTGCGTGGCGAGTTTAGCGACCCCGCGGTAAACCCGGGTGTCAGCAGGCCTTCAGGTGACGCACACGGACCAAAACGCGCTCAGTCGCGGCCGAACTTGGTGTCAAACTGGATACCGATTTTCTGCAGCAAGGGCGTCGGCAGCAGGCCACCGGCGCAGACGATCACCACGTCGTTGCGATACGCTTTGCGCGCGCCATCACATTCGATGTCTACCATGGTTTCGGCAATGCTCTTGACGCCGGAATTGAGCATGACCGTGAGCCGCCCGGCCTTTTGCTGCTGCTCCAGCAGCATGCGGTTCTTTTGCTTGACGCGTGAAAACGCGCTGCTGCGATACGACAGAATCACTTCGGTACCCGGCTGCTCGGACACCGCAATGGCGGCTTCCAGCGCGCTGTCACCGCCGCCCACCACCAGCACGGCTTGCCCGGCAAATTGCGCCGGGTCGATCAGACGATACATCACCTTGGGCAGGTCTTCACCTGGCACCTCCAGCTTGCGAGGTGTACCACGACGCCCCATGGTGAGCAGCACATGGCGGGTGGTGTAGCGCCCGCGCTGGGTACACACCACAAAATGGTCTCCCTCTTTTTCAATCGCCTCCATACGCTCCCGAAAAGCAATCTGCAAACCGGTCTTTTGCACCACGTCTTGCCAGAACGCCAACAGTTTTTCTTTTTGCACCTCGTTGAACTTGACCTTGCCAATGATGGCCAGATCGACCGGCGCCGTCATGGCAATTTTTTGCCGCGGGTAGTGATAGACCGCGCCGCCCAGCGAGTCTTCTTGCTCCAGCACCTTGTAGCGCAGCTTGTGCTCAATGGCCGACAGGCCCGCCGAAATACCGGCTGGGCCACAGCCCACGATCACCACGTCAAAGTCGGCCCCATTGCCCGTCCGCTTGCGGATCGAATCCATCGCCTGGCGTCCCTGCTCGGCCGCTTTGCGAATCAGCCCCATGCCGCCAAGTTCACCCGCAATAAAAATGCCCGGCACATTGGTTTCAAATTCGGGGCTGATATTGGGGATGTCGATGCCACGCTTTTCGGTACCAAACACCAGTTTGATGGCCTCCACCGGGCATGCCGCCAGACAGGCTCCGTGACCGATGCAATGCGCGGCGTTGATGAGTACCATCTTGCCATTGACGACACCCAACGCCTTTTCAGGGCAGGCTTTGGCGCATGCCCCCGAGCCCATGCAGCGGGTGGAATCCACCACCGGGTGCAATGAGGGGGGTTCGTTCAAACCGGTCTGGATGGCCTCTTGCAACACCGCCACCTGACTCCTTTGCAGGCGACTTTGACGTCTCAGGTAGAGCACTACCACCAGCGCGATGACAGCCAGATAGATGTACGAGTAGTTCACCATCAAATGATAGCGTTGCTCACAAGGCATTTCGCTTTAACCTGCCGCTTGTGCGCAGTCAACGCTTCAATCCCTGCCTCCCTGAATACCCGCCTTGAAGGCACTGATCAAAACTCGTAACGCACGCCGAGGTAATACGAGACGCCACTTCTGGACGTTTGACTGATCGTTGTCACACCGCCGACAGTTTTCGGAACAGAGGTGTTTTTACTGTTCTCATAGGTCAGCTCGGTCTCCAGCGAAATCTGGTTGCGCACCCGGTAAATGCCCCGCACGCCGGTGCTCCAGGTGTCGGTGTCACCAGAGAGCGAACTGCTCATGGTGTAGTACTTTAATGACGGTTCAACCTGCCACTTGTCGCCCAGACTGGTCAGATTGTTGTACGACAACAGCACGTTGTGATCGGTCGGGCTGCCGCCAAAACTGACGTTGAAGACATGCGTGTCACGCGTCGAATAAAGGTTGGTGCCAATCAACTGAACACCCATGCCCCACTGATTGCCGGTTGCTGCCTGGCCCGGAATGGTCTGGCCATCGTAGAAAAAAGCTGGGACGGCATCAACACTTGACAAGCTGAAATTAGCCCCAGTTTGCCACTTCGGTGTCAAGGTGGTGGTGCCGCCCACCTGAAACAGGTTTTGGTACGGTGTGGTGTTGGTCACGCGGTCACGCAAGTTCTCCAGGGACACTGCACCGACCAGCAAGTCCTGGATGCGCTTGACCTGCGCTCCATTGGTGGTGCCATAAAAGAGCGTGTTGCCCAGCGACAGAATGGGCGACGTGCGACGGTCAAACATGGCATTTAACGAGGTGGCATCGCTGACTTGCCAGGTGGACTGGAAGGCAACGACGTTCACCTTTTTCATCATCTGGTCGTAGTCCAGTTGCCCGGATGCCGTCACGCCACCTTTGAAGTAGCGCAAATCAGCGCCGACACCACGGCGATCAATTTCACCGTCAATGGTTTGCTCAATAAAAAACGCGCTGCCGCTCAGTTCTTTGGTCAGCGCTTCAGCGTCAACCGACAGACCATAAAACGAACGTTTGGCATCGAGCAAGTCGTCTGAAGGCGTCCCAGCAACGGCATTCACCTTCCATTTTGGCTTGACGTAATAACCCGCTTGTACCCCGTCAAAGCGGTACATGACACCGCCACCGTTGGGCGACTGGCGACCGACGCGCACATTGCCGCCGAGTGTCATTGACTTGTAGTCAAAATAAAGCGCGCTTAGACGCTCTTTGTTGGTGTTTTTGACGTAATCATTGGTGGTGGTATCCCGAAACACAAAGCGCATGTCTTTTTCGGCGTCGCGCAAACGCCAATTCAAATCGTAACTGGTTTGCAATTGTTTCTGATCACTGAGCGTTGCTGTCGGGGATTCTTGTGGCGTGGGCAACCCATTGTTGGCAAAAGCATTGCTTTGCGTCTGGTCCGTGGAGCGGCCACCGTAATAAAACATCGACACCGAGCCACTGGCGATGCCCTTGGCCGCTTCAACCGGCTTAGCCTCGGTTGGGGCAGCCGCCGCCGGTGCTGGCAAAGAGGCCAGTAACTGCCGAACACGGTCGCTGTCTGCGCCTTGCGGGTACAACTTTAAAAACAAGCCAAATTCACTGGCCGCGCGCGCTTTGTCACCGGCATTCAACCTTGCCAAACCGGCCAACTCTTGCGCCCTGCGCGACGACTGATTGGGCGGCAGATTGAGCAACTGATTCAGCGACTCGGTCGCGGCATCGTACTGACCCGCATCGAAAGCCGCTTGCGCCTTGACCAGCAAGCCAGTTGCCGATGACTCGACCTCGGCGGAAGCTGCTACGCCGGATGCACTGGGGGTAGCGGCGGCCATTGGCTCAGGTGTCGTTGGCATGATCTTTGTCGATTTGACCGCAATCGTTGCCAACTGCGGCCCCAGCCCGGCCAGCACAATCTCTATGCTCTTGTTGTATTTGCGTCCGGTACGCACTTTGAAGCGGGTGGGCTTGTCAAACTGGATCACCAATCTGCGCTGAACATCATTCGCAACGCTGGCGCTGGCTGACTCATCACGCACGATGATCGTCGGAATGACGCCTTCGCCATACAAGCGCTTTTCACCGGGGGTCAGACTCAGCACCTCACGCGTAGGTAACACGGTATAAAACGACTGCACCAAGTCAGAGGCGCGAGCCGTGATCGATTTGGTGTATTGCACCGGTGTCACAAATTCGATCACGGCAACGGCGTCAGATCCCTCTTGTCGCCACTCGACTTCATCCAATACCTGCGCCTGCGCGGCACCAGCAAAAAGCGCGCAGAGACAGACAGACACCGGAGTCAAGGAAAAATTTCGAGTGTTTTGCATGATGAGTTCAGGTTAAGTTGAAATGAAATAGTTGATTTGTTTGAGGGAAATTTTAAAGACGTATGCCCAACTCTAATCCCATTTGGTGTACGCACTGCCCTTGGAACCCAGTGGTTTGTGGCAGCCCGACATCGAGCAGTCAGTTGGCACTGTGCCTTTTTTGGCTTCATGCGTCAAAGATTTTTTCTCCATGTCACCCAGGTAAGCGCTGCCTTTGACATGACATGTCTTGCACCAGCCAGAGCCATTGCCCATGCTGTTGTTATGGTTCATCTTGTAGGTGGACCAAGTCGTGGTGCTGGTGTGGCAGTTTTTGCAATACAGCGCTGCCCCGCCTTGCAACTGCGACTCTGGAATATGGTTGGACGGCTTACCGGTGGCAGCCTGGCCGTTGTGGCAGGTGGCGCAGTTGGTGGCGATGGTAAACGCGCTGTGGTCGGTTTTGGCACCGCTCCAGGTGGTCGTGGATTTATGACAGCTTTCGCAGCCCGCCGTGGTCTGGATATGGCTGCCGGTCTTGCCGGTAGCGGACGACCCGTTGTGACAGTTGGCGCACCCTGTGACCACCGACACATTGCTATGGAACTTGGCTGGGGTCCAACTGGTGAAACTCTTGTGGCAAGTGCCGCAAATCGCCGTGGTGCTGACGTGCGTGGCGTTCTTCCCGGTGGCGGATTGGCCGTTGTGGCAGCTCGCACAGTTGGTGGCGCTGGTGAAGGTGCTGTGATCGGTCTTGGCACCGCTCCAGGTGGTCGTGGATTTATGACAGCTTTCGCAGCCCGCCGTGGTCTGGATATGGCTGCTGGTCTTGCCAGTGGCGTTGCTGCCGTTGTGGCAACTGGAACAGCCCGTGGTCACGCTGACGTTGGCGTGGAACTTGGCCGGTGTCCAACTGGTGTAGCTCTTGTGGCAACTGGCGCAATTGAGCGTGGTGCTGATGTGCGTGGCGTTTTTACCAGTGGCGTTGCTGCCGTTGTGGCAGCTCGCGCAATTGGTGGCACTGGTGAAGGTGTTGTGGTCGGCCTTGGCGCCACTCCAAGTCGAAGTGGATTTATGGCAGCTTTCGCAGCCCGCCGTGGTCTGGATATGGCTGCTGTTCTTACCAGTGGCCGTGCTGCCGTTGTGGCAACTGGAACAGTTGCTGGTAACGGAAACGTTGGCGTGGAATTTGGCCGGCGTCCAGCTGGTATAGCTCTTGTGGCAACTCGCGCAATTGAGCGTGGTGCTGATGTGCGTGGCGTTTTTGCCCGTGGCGTTACTGCCGTTGTGGCAACTGGCGCAATTGGTGGCGCTGGTGAAGGTGCTGTGGTCGGCTTTGGCACCGTTCCACGTGCTGGTCGATTTGTGGCAGCTTTCGCACGCTGCGGTGGTGGACAAGTGGCCGCTGTTTTTACCGGTGGCCGTGCTGCCGTTGTGGCAACTGGAACAGTTGCTGGTAACGGAAACGTTGGCGTGGAATTTGGCCGGCGTCCAGCTGGTGTAACTGGTGTGGCAACTCGCGCAATTGAGCGATGTGCTGATGTGCGTGGCGTTTTTACCGGTGGCGTTGCTGCCGTTGTGGCAACTGGCGCAATTGGTGGCGCTGGTGAAGGTGCTGTGGTCGGCTTTGGCACCGTTCCACGTGCTGGTCGATTTGTGGCAGCTTTCGCACGCTGCGGTGGTGGACAAGTGGCCGCTGTTTTTACCGGTGGCCGTGCTGCCGTTGTGGCAACTGGAACAGTTGCTGGTAACGGAAACGTTGGCGTGGAATTTGGCCGGCGTCCAGCTGGTGTAACTGGTGTGGCAACTCGCGCAATTGAGCGATGTGCTGATGTGCGTGGCGTTTTTACCGGTGGCGTTGCTGCCGTTGTGGCAACTGGCACAGTTGGTGGCGCTGGTGAAGGTGCTGTGGTCGGCTTTGGCACCGTTCCATGTGCTGGTCTTGTGACAGGCGCCGCAGTTGGCCGTGGTCGCAAGATGGGTTGCGGTTTTGCCGATCGCTTTTTGGCCATCATGGCAGCTCGCGCAGTTGGTTGACGAAGTAAACAGCGCGTGGTTCACCTTGGCCCCACTCCAGGTCGTGGTCGAGTTATGACAGCTCTCGCAAGAGGCCGTGGTGGCCAGGTGATTACCCGACTTGCCCGTTGCAGATGCTCCGTTGTGGCAACTGGCGCAACCCGTTGTCACCGTGACGTTGGCGTGCAACTTGGCTGGCAACCAATTCGGATAACCCGCCTTGTGGCAAGCTGTGCAATTGTCTGCCGTTGGAACGTGTTTTGCAGATTTCCCCGTAGCACTTACGCCGTTGTGGCAACTGGCGCAGTTGGTTGCCGCGTTGAAAGCGGCGTGATCCACCTTGGCACCAGTCCAGGTCGTGGTTGATTTGTGGCAACTCTCACAAGACGCAGTGGTTGCAACGTGGTTGCCCGACTTGCCGGTGGTCGTGGAGCCATTGTGACAACTGGCGCAATTGGCGCTGACGCTCACATTGGTATGAAACTGCGCGGGCTTCCAGCCTAAGGTCTTGTGGCAAGTGGCGCAGTTGGCTGCAGTCGCGACGTGGGTTGCATTTTTTCCGGAGGCGCTCGCACCGTTGTGGCAACTGGCACAATTGGTGGCCGAAGTAAACGAACCATGGTCAGGCTTGGCACCGCTCCAGGTGCTGGTGGATTTATGGCAGGTGTCACATTTGTTGTCTGTGGTGGCGAAGTGCGTGGCCGATTTGCCCGCCACCATCACGCCGTTATGGCAGCTTGCGCATGATCCGGCAGCCACACCGGTGTGCTTGAACTTGGCCCCGGTAAACGTTTTGGCCGTGTGGCAACTTTCACAGGCGGCGGCGGTGGGAAAGTGCGTTGCCGACTTGGTGATGTTGTTACCCGCCAAAGCAGCCCCCGCGGTATGGCAGGTGACGCAATCACGCGGCGTTCCTTTAAATACCCCCTTGACATGGCAAGACTCACATTTGGCGGTGGTGTGCGCACCTGTCAGCGGGAAACCAGTTTTCAAGTGGTCAAAGTCACGCCCAGCGCCCTGGGCGATGGCCACAGCGGCAAAAACCGTCAGGACCCAAGCAAAAACGCCTCGCAACACTGGGCGCATCAAAATTTGCATCGCTGTCGTCATAAAAGTACCTTTTGCAACTTATTGCGTTAAACCACCCGTTAGCCGTCGTTGAAATTTTTTCCAACTCTCGGTCACATGACACTGCTCACAGCGCGCTCCAAATTGCCCGTCATGCACATCCGCTGTTTGATGGCATGAACTACAGTAATTACCCAGCGGTGCCGCGTCTTTGCCTTTGGGGGCTTCAAATTTGTGGCAACTCTCACACTTCACTTTGATATGTGCACCATCGAGTACATATTTGGTGCGTTTGTCGTGGTTGAAATTCCACAGTGGCCAGGCACGGGTGTTGTGGCAGCTCTCGCAACGCTCTCCCAATTTAAGCTTGTGCCGATCTTCTTTTTTATGACATGCATAGCAGTCTTTGGCCGCATCCTTGAACCGGGGGGTCAGATGACAACTCACGCAGGTGGCCACAATATGCCGCCCAGTCAGCACAAAGCGCGTATTAGCATGGTTGAATTGGCCCACCTTCCAGGTGCTGTCGTTGTGGCACGACTCGCAGGCCTTGCCCAACTGCGTTTCGTGCTTGTCATTTTTTTGGTGGCAACTGAAACAATCCAGCGGTGTCTTGCGAAAACTCTGCAAGTCTTTATGGCACGCGGTGCATTTGAGCTTGGATTCAGCGTGCGCGTTACGCAATACAAACTTTGTCTTGTCATGTAAAAAACGTCCTTGGGTCGCTTTCCAATCCGTCTCGCCGTGACAGTCGGCGCAGTTGTCACCCAAATTGGTGTTGTGTTTGTCGTCTTTTTTGTGACAACCGATGCATTCCTTGGGGGCCTCTTTGAATAAAGGGCTCTTGTGACATTCTTTGCATTCAACCTTGCCATGTTTGCCCAACAGCGGAAAGCTGCTCTTGTCGTGGTCAAACTTGGCCGGCTCCTTCCAACTGCGCTCGCTGTGACAACTCTCGCAATCCTTACCCAAGGTTCCCTTGTGCTTGTCGTCCTTGGCGTGGCATGAGTTGCAGTCCTGTGTCAGCTTCGACTTATACAGATGTCCGGTGTGGCACGACACGCAGGTGATGTTGCGGTGTTTGGCACGCAAGACATATTTGGTATCAATGTCGTGGTTGAAGAGGGTGGGTTTCCAGGCCCGCACGTTGTGGCAGCTCTCGCATTTCTCGCCAAACTGCCCCTTATGCCCCTTGGCACTGTCGTCGTTTTTCTTGTGGCAGCCAATACAAGCGCGCGGCGTTTCCTTGTAATTGGTGGTCTGGTGACAGTCCTTACACTTAGCGTCTGCATGCTTACCTTCCAGCGCAAAGCGCGTTTTGCTGTGATCAAAGCGCGCTTCTTTCCAGCTGTTTTCAGTGTGGCAGTCGGCGCACTTGTCACCCAACGAGCCCTTGTGCGTGTCATCCTTCTTGTGGCAGCCACTACATTGCGTTGGCGCGTCGCGGAATTTTTTGCCTTCCACATGGCACTTGGCACACTCCAGCGGTTGGTGTTTGCCTTTGAGCAGATAGTCGGTCTGGGTATGGTCAAACTTCTTTTTGTCCAGATGCACCACATCCGCGTCGCGGCCCTTGTGGTCGGTATGACAACTGTTGCACGCCTGCGGTCTGAGTCGGCCGTGGAACCCGGTCTTGGCCCTGACATCAGCACCCACCGGTTTGTGGCAGTCCATGCACAGCCCCGACTGGGCTTCGCGGTTGAACTTGACGTGACACTGCTTGCAGTCGTTTTCCTGCTTGATGTGCCCTTGTATCAATGGGCCTGGTGCCAGAATCGACTCGATGCTTTGAGCCATCACCGACCAGGGCGCACCAGCGGCAGCCAGCATCAGCACCCAAGCCGTCCAGCAGCGTACCCAATGGGTGGATGATGATTTTTTGCATGGCATGCGCTGTGTCACCCCAATTAGTAGGCATGGACGGCAACCACGTGCACCACCGCACTGATGATCAGCAAATACACAAACGGAATATGCGCTACGTGCCAGAGCGAAAAAAGCCGTTCGTAAGCTTTGAACTGCACGACTCGCACGACCGCATTCAAATACTGGTTCACCAGTTCGTTGGAATTTTTCTTCCGTGCAACATAGTCACTTTTGTGCCAGTGCTCGTGTTTGGCCAGACTCAGCAACTCACGCCTGAGTTCGGCCTCGCATTCACGGTACACCAGCCACTGGTAAATTGGCAGCCAGAACACTTGGCGCACATACGTCAACCAACTGGCTTTTGCATGGATCTCATGCTGTTCAAAAGCGCTCAGACGTTCTTCCACTTTGGGCGCAAAGGCCAGACGCGAACGCGCTTGCTCTTCGTCCAGCCCGGCCCGGACCTGTAGGTCTTGCAGGGTGACACGCTCGAAGTGCAAACCGCGATTCACGCGCGCGTACAAAAATCGTCCCACCACACCGCTCAGGGCAACAATGATCATGCTGTACATCGCAACCGCTGCGTTGAGCGACCCCACCCGAAACGTGGAATGCAACAAGATCAGCGTTGGTCCACCCACACCCAACACCATGTGCACCAAAAACCACCACTTCATGCGACCCCAGTTTCGGGTGAATGCAAAGTGCTTGCGCAAAGGGTAGCTGAACAGCAGCACCATCATCACGCCACCTGTTACACCAATCCAGTAACCCGTATCGTCGCCCGCTTTGAACAGCCCCATCTGGCTGATCTTCCAAGTTGCAGCAACCAACGCCGCAATGGCCAAATAGACCATCACATCGGTTGATAAGCGCTTGCCAGGTGCGCGCGCTGGCTCCTGCCCTGCCATTGGGGTGTCGCTAAACAAAGTGGTATCAGGAAAGTCAAACAGCGTTTCGCTACGAACAGACATATGAAATTGAAGCCAAAGGTTGGAAAAGCCTCTTGAAAAATCCGGACTCCTATTATGGAAACGAATTCTTAAGACGCGATTAATTCACCTGTAACGTTGTGTAAGTTGATTCATCGTCGCCATCCCTGGTTTAAGAAAAAAAACCGCCCCTTGGGCGGCTTTTAGGCTGAAAAAATTGCGGCGATGGGTATCAAACCACCCCGTGTTTCTTGAACCACGCCAGCGCGCGGGCAAAGCCATCTTCGGCTGGCTCTTTGCGGTAACTGGGTCGGTAATCTGCATGAAACGCATGCGGTGCGTTACGGTACACCACAAATTCACTCATCTGCGCCGCCTTGTTGCCGTTGGCACCCGCTTTAGCCAGCGCGTCTTTCATCTGGTTGATGGTGGTCAAGGGAATACCCCTGTCTTCGCCGCCATACAAACCCAGCACGGGCGCCTTGAGTTGCGCTGCCTGATCCAGCGGGTGTTTGGGCGTGAGCGCCGACGCAGCCCCCACCAGCCGACCATACCAGGCCACACCCGCTTTGACGTGGTTGCTGTGCTGCGCATACAGCCAGGTGATGCGACCGCCCCAGCAAAAGCCGGTGATGCCCACTTTTTTGAGGTTGCCACCATTTTCACCAGCCCACTTGACCGCACCATCCAGGTCACCCATCACCTGCGCATCTGGCACCTTGGACACCACCTCAGCCATCAGTTTGGCAGTTTCCTTGTACTTGGCTGGATCGCCTTGACGCGCATACAGCTCGGGCGCGATCGCCAGATAGCCGGCTTTAGCCAGGCGACGGCAGGTGTCGGCAATGTATTCGTGCACACCAAAAATTTCCTGGATGACCAGAATCACCGGCAAATTTTTCTTGCCCTCTGGCGCAGCGTAATAAAAAGGCACAGAAAAGCCCTCCACGTCATAAATGCCTTCTGCGGCCACCAAGCCTTCGGCAGACGTTTTGATCGCGGTCTGCGCCATGATCGGCATGGCAGCGGCTGCGTAGCCCACCCCCAGCGCCACTTTGAGCGCGGTGCGACGGCTGGCACCCGCCTCAGTGGAGGCACCGGGCAGCAACGAAAAAAAATCCTGCATCTGGTTGGTATCAAGCATGAACTGACTCCTGGGATGAAATGAAGGGCGCAAGCTTACCGGGCAGTCAGTTCCTGCCAAGTTGTAGGGAAATAGGCGCGGAAATCCGCTACGATCTGCCCTTCAGGCGCTGCCACGGAGATCCCGGGCCGCATCTGTCGGGTCCGGTTTGACGGCACGCTATCCGCGTAGTGTCAGGCCGGGTTTCTTGATTCTGAAGCAAGACACAAACTTGCAAGGAGACAACTGTCATGCCACAGCGCAAGCCGCTTCACCTGCACGTGCCAGAACCCACCGGGCGTCCCGGCCGTGACACGGATTTTTCTTACCTCCCCCTGTCTGCTGCTGGTGCCAAACGCCGCCCACCCGTCGATGTAGCCGCCGCGCAGACCAATGATCTGGCCTTTGCGCTGATCCGCGTGCTCGACGATGCCGGGCAGGCTGTCGGCCCGTGGGCACCGCAGATCGCCCCCGACACGCTGCGCCGTGGTCTGCGCACCATGATGCTCACGCGCGCTTTTGATGCACGCATGCTGATCGCGCAACGCCAGAAAAAAATGTCGTTTTACATGCAGTGCCTGGGCGAAGAAGCCATTGCCTGCGCACATGCGCTGGCCATTGGCGACGGCGACATGTGTTTTCCCACTTACCGTCAGCAAGGGCTGCTGCTGGCGCGTGAAGACAACAACATGGTGGACATGATCTGCCAGCTTTACAGCAACGCGCGTGACCCCATGAAAGGTCGCCAGTTGCCAGTGATGTATTCCAGCAAGAAACAGGGCTTTTTCTCTATATCAGGCAACCTGGCCACCCAGGTCATTCAGGCCGTGGGCTGGGCTATGGCCAGTGCGATCAAGGGCGACGACAAGGTGGCCAGCGCGTGGATTGGCGACGGCGCGACCGCCGAGAGCGACTTTCACACCGGCCTGACCTTTGCCCATGTGTACCGCGCGCCGGTGATCCTGAACGTGGTCAACAACCAGTGGGCCATTTCCACCTTCCAGGCCATTGCCGGCGGTGAAGGCACCACCTTTGCCGCGCGCGGTGCCGGTTGCGGTATTGCCAGTTTGCGCGTCGATGGCAACGACTTTCTGGCCTGTTTTGCCGCCACCAAATGGGCGCTGGAGCGCGCGCGCAGCGGTTTTGGCCCAACCCTGATCGAATGGGTCACTTACCGCGCCGGTGCCCATTCCACCAGCGACGACCCCAGCAAGTACCGCCCAGCCACCGACATACAGCGCTTTCCGCTGGGCGACCCGATTGCACGGCTCAAACAACATCTGATCGCACTGGGCATCTGGAGCGATGCCGAGCACGAAGCTACACAAAAAGCAGTCGAGGCCGAGGTAGTGGCCGCGCAGAAGGAAGCCGAAAAATTTGGCACCCTGATCGACGCGCATACACCGTCCATTGAGAGCATGTTCGAAGACGTCTATCAGCAGATGCCCGCGCACCTGCAACGCCAGATGGCACAAGTGAAGCAACTGGAGGGTCAGGTATGAGCCAGATGACGATGATCCAGGCGCTGCGCGACGCCATGGACGTGATGCTTGCGCGCGACCCCAATGTGGTGGTCTATGGACAGGACGTGGGCTACTTTGGCGGTGTCTTCCGCTGCACCGAAGGTCTGCAAAAAAAGTACGGCAACCAGCGTGTGTTTGATGCGCCGATCTCTGAGGGCGGCATCGTCGGCACGGCCGTAGGCATGGGCGCCTATGGCCTGCGGCCGGTGGTTGAAATCCAGTTTGCGGACTATGTTTATCCGGCGTTTGACCAGATCGTGTCGGAAGCGGCGCGCCTGCGTTACCGCTCGGCGGGCGACTTTACCGCCCCGCTGACGATGCGTATGCCTTGCGGTGGCGGCATCTACGGCGGCCAGACGCACAGCCAAAGCCCCGAGGCCATCTTCACCCAGGTATGCGGCCTGCGCACCGTGATGCCGTCCAACCCCTATGACGCCAAAGGCTTGTTGATCGCCAGCATCGAATGCGACGACCCGGTCATTTTTCTGGAGCCCAAGCGCCTGTACAACGGCCCGTTTGACGGTCACCACGACAAGCCGGTGGTGCCCTGGAGCAGCCACCCGCTAGGCGAGGTGCCCGAGGGCCACTACTCCATGCCGCTGGACAAGGCAGCCATCGTGCGCGCTGGTGCGACCGTCACGATCATCGCCTACGGCACCATGGTGCACGTGGCGCAGGCGGCAGCCACTGAAAGCGGCGTGGACGCAGAAATCATTGACCTGCGTAGCCTGTGGCCGCTGGACCTGGACACGCTGGTGGCTTCGGTCAAGAAAACCGGGCGCTGCGTCATCGTGCACGAAGCCACCCGCGCCTGCGGGCTGGGCGCAGAACTGGCCAGTCTGGTGCAAGAGCACTGCTTTTACCAGTTGGAAGCGCCCATCGAGCGCGTCACCGGTTGGGACACCCCCTACCCGCACGCACAAGAGTGGCTGTACTTTCCCACCCCCAAGCGCGTCATTGACGCGCTGCAACGCGTGCTGGAGGCCTGAGCGATGAGCATTCAAAACATCAAGATGCCCGACATCGGCGAAGGCATTGCCGAGGTGGAACTGGTGGCGTGGCGCGTGGCGGTGGGTGATTTGGTCGCCGAAGACCAGATCGTGGCCGACGTGATGACCGACAAGGCCACGGTGGAAATCCCCTCGCACCTGGCAGGAACCGTCACCGCGTTGAACGCGACCGTTGGCCAGGTGGTACCGGTTGGCACCCCCATTATTCACATAAAAACGACCTTAGCCCATACAGAGCAAGCGCCTGAAGCTATTATTTCTGAAGCGTCCGACAAACCAGTAGTAAGCGTTGTAGCGCCACCGTCACCATCGGCAGCTACGGTCGCAGCCATGCCAGCGGTACCGATGCCGATCAAGACACTGCCCGCTGTGATGAGTGACATCGTTGGCGCGTTGGGCAATACCGCACCGATAAACCATGCATCTGCGTCACCGGCGGTGCGCCAGCGCGCGCGCTCGCTGGGCATTGATCTGGGCCAGGTCACGGCCAGTGGCAGTGCGGGACAGGTCACCCACTCCGACCTGGATCGCTTTCTGGAACACTCTACAAAAAACAGCGCTTCAGGCTTATTTGACAAGGGCTTTTTGCCTGATGAAAGCACAGAAACGATCCCTGTCATCGGGCTGCGGCGCAAGATTGCGCAGAAGATGCAAGACGCCAAGCGCCGCATTCCGCACTTCACCTATGTGGAAGAAGTCGATGTGACCGAGCTGGAAGACCTGCGCGCGCAACTTAACTTGGCGCACGGCGCAACCCGGGGCAAGCTGACCCTGCTGCCGCTGCTGATCCGCGCGCTGGTGCTGGCGCTGCGCGACCACCCCGAGATCAACGCCCGCTACGACGACGATGCCGCTGTGGTGACCCGCTACGCGGCAGTCCATTTGGGCCTGGCCACGCAAACCGATGGTGGGCTGATGGTGCCGGTGATTCGCCACGCACAGACGCTCGACCTGTGGGCCTGCGCGGCAGAAATCAAACGTCTGGCCGACGCCGCACGCGCGGGCAAAGCGGCGCGTGAAGAACTTAGCGGCTCGACCATCACCGTCACCAGCCTGGGGCCGCTGGCCGGCATTGCGCACACCCCGGTGATCAACCACCCCGAGGTGGCCATCGTCGGGCCCAACCGCATCGTCGAGCGGCCGGTGGTACACAGCGGACGCATCGAGGTGCGCAAAATGATGAACATCTCGTCGTCGTTCGATCACCGCGTGGTCGACGGCATGAACGCCGCGCAGTTCATCCAGCGCCTGCGCACCCTGCTGGAATGCCCGGCGACGCTGTTTGTCTGAAACTTGCGGGACAGATCTGAATATCTGTCCCCAACTGATCAGATCAAAATAGCGCTCACAGCCAATTCAAAACTTGCAGGATAAAAAAGCCTGGGCGCGTCGCTCTTGTGGCGACATTCCCAATCCTGCAATGGCGGCGCAGACAAATCCAAGCAAGCCGCAAGCGATCAGAAGTATTTGCGCGAATGCCAAAACAAGCCAGCGTAAAACCAATACGTGGCATAGCGCACAGTGCTTTCAAGCGCGTATTCAAAAACCCCGAGTCCCGGCTCGAGGTCACTATGCATTACTTTGATCCGTTGAATTTGCCAACAATTTTTGCCAGACGCTACCGTCAAAGAACAAAGGGGATCGCAAGGATTTCGGTTCAAACACGGGCAATCGGGTGCAACCTGGTTGCAAACAATGCGGTTCAGAACGCGGTAGCTGCCCCAGCATTGCAAATCCGGCGCTTCATTGACCCTCGTCGCACCACGCGATCCATTGACTGGCTTTGTAGGGTTGCAACAGCCAGGGATTGGCGGCTGTTCGCTGCAGGATCAATGACCTGTCTTGCGGTGCGTAGCCCCTGCTCCAACTCAACTGCAACTGCACCACTCCCTCAAATTCGGCCGTCAGATTGGCACGCATCGGTGGTGGAAAGTAGCGCCCATTGGCCAGGCCACGACGCTGCCACTCGCCGTACCAATTCATCCACTATCGACGCAAAGTTTCCAGCCTCATCCAAGTACCCTCGCGCGGGCAGACTGTGGCATTGATCGGCAAAAGCAAGTCCCAGTGTCAATGTTTGTCCAGCGCTGCCCAAATGCTGGCATCCTGCCCACGCCATTGCGGCGTCACGCGACGGCTGGCGCGGCGCTGGTTGTAGCGTCCATCGGTGCCACGCTGGGCCGTGCGCGCAAACTCGAAAGCGTGCGACCCAAGGAACCCGCACGCAGGTGAACCGACCCAGCCTTTTGCGGACTCAGTTTGCATCGGGTGAGGCGTCCGGGGCGTTGGCCACGATGTCGCCAGGGCTGATGGGCTGCGGATTCGGATGTTTCATGGTGCTGCCTTGCGCCGTTTGGCCTGCTGCGCTGGCAGCAAGTTGGCCAGCTGCTGGTAGCGCGCAAACAAAAACGCCACGCGCTCGGGCTCGCTGGCCCAGCGTTTTTTGCCGCCGCACAGCGCGTAGGCGGCATCGACCGCGGCGTCCAGCCGCTGGTGGGCCTTGAGCAGGTCGGGCGGCATGCTCAAAGGGTCGTACAGGTCAGCCAGCGTGGCGCGCGGCTGCGTGGGGTCGGCGGGCTGCTGGTAGGTGGCGCGCACGTCGAGCACGGTTTGCGCTGCAACTTCAATAGCTGCTTGCGCTTGCTGAGCCTGCGCTAGAGGCTGATTTAGCTTGCAAGAACCAGGCAGGTCAGGCCAGGGGAAGTTGTTATAGACGATGGCGGCAGAGTAGCGGTAGTCGCTTTTCATGCGCCCACAGACGGCGCGCAGCCAGGCGTTGTGCATGGTGCTGGTGAGGATGCCGAAGTGGTAGAGGGTGGCGTTGTTGGCAATCTTGACCAGATTGCTGCACAGCGTTTCAGGTTGCATGAAGCCCACGGGCACAAATGCACGGCGCTCTGAGGAAACCTCGGGAACAACCAGAAAAGACTTGGTCGGTATGTTTTGAACAGCGAACTGAGTTGGTGTTTCGGCGAGCTGACGTGTCACCGGACGGTTGCTTGCCAGCCGAAACGCCTTGACTGCTTGCACCCGCTTCAGGGCCTCTGGCATGGCTCGCAGGGTGGCCGGAGGGCAATCGCCCAGCCACAGGCACCAGCGCTCAAAGCCGTTGATGAATTCGTCCGCGCCCAGCCAACGGCGAAACCAGGAGGCACTGGTGGGCTCTCGGGCAATGAAGGCATCGCGCTCTTCGGTGGTGAACAGGTAGTTGCCGCCGTCGATTGGCTGACAGCCAACGCTGATCTCCGGCACCGCACACAGCGGCGTGCTGCGTCGGGGCAGCACCACGTCGGGCGCATCGACCAGATAGGGGTTGATATTGCCCGCCTTCACCACGTGCGGCTCGCCGGCGATATCGTCGTACTCAAAAATGAGTTTGTCCGTGCGGTCTTGCAAGCCAAAGCCGATGATGACGCAGTGCACTGCGGCCACGCCCCGGCCTTCGTTGTGCCAGCGAAAGGTGCGGTGCGCAAAGTGGATGTGCAAGCCTTGGCCCAGCAGCCAGCCCCACAGCACGCCCACCTGCTCGCCCTGGGTGATGCTGTTGGTGCTGACAAAGGCGCAGCGGGGGGATGGATCGCCGTCGTGTATCGCTAGTATTTCAGTAGCTTCTAGCGATTTTTCCACGGGCGCTAGCGGCCTATTTTGTTCAAAGTCAGCACGCAGATAGCGCGCCGCCTTGACGTACCACGCCGCCACCAGATCCAGCAGCCCGGCACCCGCCACACCGTCGAATACGGCGCGCGTGTCGGCGCGCTGCGCGTCGGTCATGAACTTGGCGCCGACAAACGGCGGGTTGCCCAGCACGTAGCTGCAACGCTGCGGCGCCAGCACCTGCGCCCAGTCCAGCGTCAGTGCATTGCCGTGCACCACCTGCGCGCTGGCCTTGAGCGGGATGCGCGCAAAGTAGGCGCCAAACTCTTCGCTCACGCGCAGGTTCATCTGGTGGTCCACCAGCCACAGCGCCACCTGGGCGATCTGGGCCGGAAACTCTTCGATCTCGATGCCATAAAACTGGTCCACATCCACGCCGATCAGGCTGTGCACGTCCAGGCTTTGTTGCCCTGCGTGGCCGCTGGCGGCGTGGCTGGCGCGCAGCACGGCCAGTTCCAGCAGCCGCAGCTCGCGGTAGGCCACCACCAAAAAGTTGCCACAGCCGCAAGCCGGGTCAAAAAACGTCAGGCTGCGCAGCTTTTTATGAAAGTCAAACAGCCGGTTGCGCTGGCCCTTGACGCGCTCAAACTCAGCCCACAGCGCGTCCAGAAACAGCGGCTTGATGAGTTTGAGGATGTTTTCTTCTGACGTGTAGTGCGCGCCCAGGTTGCGCCGCGCCTTGGAATCCATGATGCTTTGGAACAAGCTGCCAAAAATGGCCGGGCTGATGGCCGACCAGTCCAGCGCGCAGGCGTCCAGCAATGCTTCGCGCAGCGTGGCGTCAAAGTCGGCCAGCGGCAGCGGCTCGGCAAACAGGCCGCCGTTGACGTACGGAAAAGCGGCCAGTTGCTCGTCGAGCTTGGGGCTGCGCCGCTCTTCTGGCGTGTTGAGCACCTGAAACAGTTGCGCCAGGCGCGCGCCCAGGTCGCTGCCGTCTTCAGACGTGCGCTCTTCAATGAAGCTGCGCAGCGCTTGCGCGGGCTGAAAGATGCCGGTGTCGTCGGCAAACAGGCAAAACAGCAGGCGCACCAGCAGCACCTCCAGAGCGTGGCCCGGGCGTTGCTCAGCGCTGGCGTCTTGCCCGTAGCCGCTGGCTTTGAGCGCGTCGTGCACACGGCCCATTTTTTCGGCGGCCAGCAGGTTGACCGGGTCTTGGGGGCGGATGACTTGCGGCTTGTAGCCGGCCAGCAGGCCGAACACGCCCACGTGCTGGTGCAGGTCGGCCAGGGCAAACTCCAGCGTTTCGCCGCTGGGCAGTTTGTGCACCCGAAAGCGCGCAAAGTCGCACACCACAATGAGCTGGGGCAAATCCCGCTCGGGCAGACCCGGAAAGTAGCCCAGCGCTTGGTCAAAGGCGCGGTTCAGGTCGCGTCCGCGCGACTTGTGCTCGACCAGCAACATGCCGGGCCAGAACAAATCGACAAAGCCCCAGCGGCCGCCGGGCCGCCCCAAGGCCGCTGGCGCCCCCTCGGGGGGCAGCGTCCCGGCACGGGTACGCGTGGGGGCAAAGGGCTCACCCCCATGCTTTTTGACCGCCAGCTCGAAGGTGGCGACACGCTTGTCGGTGATGCCAAAAATCTCAAAAAAATCGATCCAGAATGGCTTGGCCTGGCTGGCTTCGTCGGCGGCATCGACCCAGCTACGGCTGAAGGCCAGCGCACGGGATTTGATCTCGTTCCAGGACAGGGGCATGGTGTTAATAGATTAAATCGGCTTGAAACCCAGGCAAGACGTGCGTTAGTAGCTATCAAAAAAGACTAGCCGACGATTTTTTTGATGCTAATCGCTTGGGCGACAGCTTCGGTAGCCGAGATCAGGTCTGTAACCAGGCGTTCATCTACATCCAGCAAGCCATCGTATTCACCCAAGTTGCGCGTGTTGTGACATTTGTCGAGTACCCGCCACACCTCGGGTCCTAAGCCTAGCGTGTGAGGCAAAACCTGGAACACGATGTAACGGTTGCCAGCACGGTAGCCCATGCGACGTAGCGCAGCTAAGCAAAGTGCGTGAGCTGCGTTGTAGGCCAAGTCGAAACGGCTTTCCAAGGCCAAGGTTGGGTTGCGCGCATCCTGCAATCGTGCGATACCGGTGCGCACCAACCCGCTGATTTCATTCGCGTCAGGTAACTACTCAGCCCCGCAGTATGAGGTTGCCCCGACTTCAGGCGAAGCTGGGCTGAGGTGTTGCACCCATGAAGGCTTGAACCAGGGACTCAAAGATATTTCGGCCTTGCTTTTGCATGGTGGCGCAATAGGAGCGGATGACGCAGTAGTTCTGCGCACCTTGCGGTGTTCGAAAGCAGCCCGAGACCTTCTGCTTGACTTTGGGCATACGCACCGTCTGCTCGGCCAGG
>Ga0210009_1000526_pt1 | contig 42154 bp, 34 predicted proteins | sample CryGeyCG2114_065_FD_185457 | JGI IMG/M metagenome (GOLD analysis project Ga0210009, IMG submission 185457) | Groundwater microbial communities from aquifer - Crystal Geyser CG12_big_fil_rev_8/21/14_0.65 (SPAdes) (version 2) | ecosystem: Environmental > Aquatic > Deep subsurface > Groundwater ...
GTTCTGGAACTGCTTGGCCGAAATTCAGATATTCAAAAAAGATAGGGGAATCACGCCTGGTTTCACCGGTGCCGGGCAGCCAGTTACGGCATAGGGTATTAACTTTAAGATTAATGGTATCGAGTGAACCCTTATGGCGCAGTTTTGCACAGCGACCAGCAGGGATTTCCTTGTTCACTACGCCATATGCATTGTCGGTTATGTCAGCATCGACTTCGCCGCAAATATCGAAGCGAAACGTTTGAATAGGCCGGGCTTCAGGGTTACTGTGAGCAATGCCGAACGTGCGTTTCTCCGTTACCGGTGAGCAGCCGCTTTCGTTGCGCCAGGCTTTAAATTGCTCAATGGATTGCTCCAGTTTTTCAGGCTCATGCAAATGTTCTAATGCCGCTACTTTAATGGCTTTTATGTTCACAATTTTAATTATCATATGCGCACAATACTCTACTTTTATTAAGTAATAGATAGCCAGCCTGAGAACTCAGTGGCAGGGACGGAGCGTTACGAACGGATGCGTAACCAGCCGGTCAGGCTTAAGCCTCTTATGATCTCTTGACGATTGTTTATAATACTTTTTCCAGATACAAACCGATTAAGACGCATTTTTGGACTTCGTGATTTTGCTGATTCACAGGATGCATTCACATGACACTGGCGTGACACTCAATATTGCCTTGCAATAAATCTGCTTGCTACCGGTGAACATGAACAGTCACTTTTTGGCAGACAGCATAGCAATCTGCTTGTGTTGTATTTCCCCGGCAGACTGATAACGGGGATTAAATACCGCAAACCAAAACTGTTTTTGTGCATAAGTGTCGACGAATTGCCGGAGGGTTGACCAACCGACCGGTCGGTCAGTACCATGGCGCTTGATCTGTTCGGAGGTGTGATGATGCCCGGTAGTACGAAAATTCTCGATGCAGCGCAAACGCTGTTTGCCGGCAAGGGGCTGGATGGTGTGTCGATTCGCGAAATCGCTGAAGCCGCCGGTATCTCCAAAGCTACGGTATTTCACCACTTTGAAAGTAAAGATGCGCTCTATCAGGCAGTAGTCAGACGCTCCTGCGAAGGGATTGGTCAGCTACTGGCGCTGCTGGCTGCGCGTGAGGACGGTGATCCACTGATCTCGCTGGCCGATTACCGGCGGCAGGATCTGGAAGAGACGCTTGCGCATGCGGATGTGGTGCGACTGGTGCTGCGCGAGTTAACGCTGGGTCGTGACGAGCAGGCCAGACGGCTGGCCGAGGATGTGTTCGGTGAACATTTTATTCATCTGCGCAAGCTGCTGGAAAAAGCCCAGTCCACAGGGGCTTTGCGCCATGATATGGATACCGGTATCGCTGCAGCCTCTGTAGTCAGTATCAATCTCTTCCTGTTTCTGGTCTGGCCGGTACTCAAACACCTGCCTGACACGCCGTTTGTGCGTATGGAAGATGCTGCCGAATCGATGTTCGCACTGCTGGTGGATGGTCTGCGCTATCAGGCACAGGCAGCAGGGGGTAAAGCATGAATGCGCTGCCTCTACTACTCATGGCAGCCCTGCTGCTTAGCGGCTGTGGTGATGAAAAAAGCAATGAATCATCCGGTGAACAGCAGGTCGTACATCCGCGCACGGTAAAAATCACCACGGCGGTGAGTAGTGCGCGGGATTTAGAAATAAGGGAGAGCGCACTGGGCCGGATTATTGATCCGGTAGCCACGACCATCGGCGCGGAAGTGCCGGGCCGGGTCATCAGTGTGCAGGTACAGGCCGGTGAAGCGGTTGCGCGCGGGCAGTTACTGGCTGTGCTCGATGACAGCGATACAAAGGCGGCAGTGGCAACCACAGAGGCAGAAGTAAGACGGCTGCAGTCCGAGCAACAGGCACAGCAGAATCTGGTCGCCCGCTATCGCAGTATGATTGATAAACACTATATCTCGCCGACCCTGCTCGAACAGGCCGAGGCCCAGCTGGATGTACTGCAGCAGCGTGAGCAGGCCGCACAGGCCACTCTTATTCAGGCGCGCAACAATCTGCAACGCACCCGCATCACAGCACCGGTCGCGGGCCATATCGAGCAGCGCATGGTTGCAGCCGGTGATTATATCGGTCTGGGCAAGCCCTTGTTCAAGGTGGCTGCGGCTCAGCGTTTGACGGTATCCATTCCGCTACCGGAAACGCGTGCAGCACATATTCAGAAGGGGCAAACGGTGCGCTTGCGGCTACCTTCAGGTGGCCAGATCGTCACCGCCACGATTACGGATCTGACGCCGATGGTGGGCAGCAGTAATGCCTTTGAGGTACGCGTCGATCTGGAAGATAACCCCGGGCAATGGCGGCCGGGCGGATCGGTCAGTGCGGAGATTGTCACCGCCACGCACAGTGGGGCAGTGGTTGTGCCGGAAGAGTGTATTGTGCTCAGGCCATCCGGTACGGTGGTTTACCGCATAGAAGATGGCAAAGCGCAGGCAGTCAGTGTCATTACAGGCGTACACCTTCAGGGCTTTGTCGAGGTGAGTAGCGGTCTGGATGCAGGTGTTGTGGTAGCCGCTGACGGCGCCGGCTACCTGAGTGACGGGGCAGTGGTCGCGGTGCATAACAGTGAAGGCGTGCAGCCGTGAGTCTCTCATCGGTATCGATCGACCGGCATGTGCTGGCATGGATGATGTCTGCGTTGCTGGTGCTGTTCGGTCTGATCAGCTATGACCGTATCGGTGTCGATCGTTTCCCGACCGTTGATTTCCCGATGGTGTCAGTGACAACGGTACAGACCGGTCTGGATCCTGAGGTTATTGATGCCTCTATTACATCTATCATCGAAGAGAAGGTGAACAGCGTACCGGGTATTGACCATGTGATCTCCTATTCTACACCCGGCGTATCGATCGTGACCGTTCAGTTTAAACTGAGTAAGGATATCGATATCGCTTTTAATGAGGTGCAGGCCAAGGTCAATCAAACACTGCGCCAGTTGCCGGCTGCTACCGATCCGCCGGTCGTGGCCAAAGTGGAAATTGGTGCCGCCCCGATTTTATGGCTGACGCTGACAGGTGATCGCACGCTGTCGCAACTGAATCAATATGCCCGTAACGTCATCAAAAAGCGGCTGGAGAATATCAGCGGTGTGGGCGAGGTGCAGATTGGTGGTGAGCGCAAGCGCACCATTCGTATCTGGCTGGATCTGGCACGGATGCAGGGTATGGGGATTACCATTCCCGAAGTGCTGGCAGCGTTCAAGCGGGAGCATGTACAGTTTCCCGGCGGCTTTCTTACCGGCGGCAAACGCGAATATATGATCAAGCTGGATATGGAGTTTCACAGCCTGGATGCCATGGCAGAGCTGGTGGTGCGTGCACGCGATGGCAACCTGATCAGGCTCAATGATATTGCCCGCATTGAAGATGGTATGGCCGATGATCGCCAGCTGGCCCGCTACAATGGTGAACCGACAGTAGGTATCGGCATCATCAAGGTGACCGGTGCCAATGTGGTGGCCATTGTCGATCAGGTGAAAGAGCGCCTGGACAAGGAGATTATTCCGGCCCTGCCTCCTGGTCTGCATATCGGTGTCGCGACCAATGATGCCGATATTGTGCAGGGTATTGTCGATGGTCTGATTGAACATATCTTTGAATCGGTACTGCTGGCGGCACTGGTGGTGCTGGTCTTTTTAAAGAGCCTGCGCTCCACCCTGATTGTGGCAACAGCCATTCCGGTCTCCATGCTGGCGGCCATCGCCATGGCCTACCTCTTCGGCTTTACCTTGAATTTGATGACGCTGCTGGCACTGCTGCTGTTGATCGGTGTGGTGGTGGACGATGCCATTGTGGTGCTGGAAAATATCTACCGGCATCGTGAGCAGGGGCTGGAGCCGGATGCACGCAGTGCCGCACTTGCCGGCTCATCTCAGGTCACCTTTGCCGTGATTGCTGCCAGCCTGACGCTGGTGGCCATTTTTGCACCGGTGATTTTTATGGATGGTATGATTGGTCGCTTTTTTAACGCTTTTGCTGTCATTGTCACTGTCGGTGTGCTGGCTTCACTGTTTGTATCACTGACGCTGGTACCCATGCTGGCATCACGCTATCTGCAGGTGCATAAGGAACATGGCCGCATATATGCATTTTTCGACCGCGCCTTTCTACGCCTGGATGCATTCTACACACGCCTGCTGGCAGGCTGCCTGCATCATCGCGGCGTCGTGTTGCTTTTGGCGCTGGTTGTATTTGTCGCCAGCACGTCACTGTTCGGCATGATCGGCAAGGGCTTTGTACCCAAGGAGGATGAGGGCCGCTTTATGGTGGTCTTCAAGGTGCCGCTGGGCGCATCGATTCAGGATACCGATGCCAGACTGCGGGGGATTGAGCAGGTGTTGGCCAAAAATCCCGATATCAGCAGCTATTTTACCCTGATAGGTTCCGGTCAGTTGGGGCAGGTGAATCAGGGTACCGCCTATGTGCGGCTTGTCGCCAAGGAGCAGCGCAGCCACCGGCAATGGGATGTGTTGCCGGTGATTCAGCAGCAACTGGATCTGATTCCCGGCCTGCATGCCTTTGCCGTGAAAGTACCGATTGTTGGTGGTGGTCAGCGCGGTGAGCCGTTGCAGTTTGCCGTGAACGGGCCCAATCTGGATGTGGTAGCCGATGTGTCGCGCCGGATGCTGGCGCGTCTGCTGCCGGTAGAGGGCATGGGCCATATGGATCTGGATCTGCAGCTGGATCTGCCGCAACTGGATATCCGGGTGGATCGACAGCGTGCCAGTGATCTTGGGGTAAGTGCGATTGATGTGGCCCAGGCTATCGGTGTGCTGGCCGGAGGAATGGATATTGCCCGTTATAATGAGCAGCCGGGCGACGGCAATCGCTATGATGTGCGTCTGAAGGCAGAGCCGGGAGAGCTGAGCCATCCGGCCGACCTGAGCCGAATCTACCTGCGCGGCGATGGTGGTGCGCCAATCCGGCTGGATACCATCGCATCCTGGCAGGCCAAGCTGGGTCCCGCAGTGATCCAGAAAATGGATCTGCGCTATGCGGGCATGTTTTATTCCGCCCCTGAAATGCCGTTGGGTGCCGCGGTGGAGCAGATCAGCGATCTCGGTAAAGAGTTATTGCCACCGGGGTATAGCATTATCTATACCGGTCAGGCGGCCGAATTCAGTAAAACCGGCAAGAACATGCTGTTTGCCTTTGCTATCGGTATGCTGTTGGTGTTTATGGTGCTGGCCAGCCAGTTCAACTCGCTGGCGCAACCATGGGTGCTGATGCTGGCGCAACCGATGGCTATTATCGGCGGCGTGGCGGCACTCTGGCTGACAGGCAATACCTTGAATATCTTCTCCATGATCGGGCTGGTACTGTTGGTAGGACTGGTGGCTAAAAATTCGATCCTGCTGGTGGATCTGACCAATCAGTACCGTGAGCAGGGTATGGGTGTCGATGAAGCACTGCTGAAGGCCTGCCCTGTGCGTATGCGGCCGGTTGTGATGACATCGATGACGATTATCTTTGCGCTGTTGCCGACGGCAATGGGGTTGGGAAAGGGTAGTGAAATGACCATCCCAATGTCAGTAGCTGTGATCGGCGGTATGGTCTCATCCACGCTGCTGACGCTGGTGGTGGTGCCGGCAGCTTACTCGCTGCTGGAGAACGGGCTGGTGCGCCTCTCTGCACGCTGGCATGGAACAGGTAAGGATTCCGACAAGGAGGTGAAGGCATGAAACGTCTCTATCTGGCATGCACGGCAGTGATGCTGTTAACGCCGACGCTCTGTGCACAACCGGTCTCATTGAGTCAGGCGGTAAACGATGCGCTGGCCCATGCCCCTGCATTGCAGTCGGCCGAAGCCGGGCGCATGAGTGCGCTGGAAGATGAGAAGCTGGGTCGCGCCTGGTTGTTGCCATATGTGGTGGCCAGTGGTTCTTGGAAGAAAGTGCGCGAAGATATTGCTTACGACAGGCCGATAGCTTTTCCGCTGGCAACCGAGCTGAACATGCACAAGAGCGAGTACGGTATCAAGGCATTCCAGCCGCTGTTTGATCTGGAGAAATGGTCCTACTATGAGCAGGGCAAGGCGTCGGCTGCCATGGGCGAGGCTGCGCTGCAGCAGGCCCGCAGGCAGACAGTACTGGCAGCGGCATCCGCCTGGCTGGATGTGATGCGTGCCGGAGAACGGCTGAAAGCGGCCATGGCCAGCGAGCAGGCGATGAACAGACTGGCCGAGCAGGCGGAAGCCTCGTTCAAGGTGGGGCTGGAACCGGTCAACACCTCTTTAGCGGCAGCCAGCAGGCGTGATCTGACCCGTGTACAACGTATCCGGGCCGAACAGGTGCTGAATCAGGCCGGTGCGGTTCTCTCCTCACTACTTGGCCACGCAGCTGTTGTATCGGCCTCTATCGATGGCATGCCTGTGCCGTTGCGGCTGAATCATGTATCGGAGCAGGAGTGGCTGGCGCTTGCCGAGGCTGCCGATCAGGTGCAGCTGGCAGAGCGCTCGGTGGAAATGGCTGAAGCGGATAAAATGAAGGCACTGGGCGGTGCCTTACCCAAGGTGCAGCTGGTGGCCGGCTGGGACAAGCAGCGCAGCAGCTCCGGCACATTCGGTACCGGTTCGCGCGTACAATCGGCATCGATCGGTGTTGAATTCTCGATGCCGCTCTATGCCGGAGGCGGTACCTGGGCGCAGCAGCGCAAGAGTGAACAGGAAAAAATCCGGGCCGATGCGGATCTGGATGAAGCGCAGCGTCAGGCACAGTTGGCCACGCGTCAGGCGTGGTTGCAGTGGCAGGCGACAGGCTCCGAGCTGGATGCGATGAAGGCGGCGCTGATCAGTGCCCGCAGTGAGCGTGAGGCAGCACATGCGGGCTTTGAAGCAGGTCTGCGTACGATGAGCGAAGTGCTGGATGCCGAGGATCGGCTGGCCAGTGCCCGGGCAGGGCTGGCCGACAGCGTGGCAAGTCATGGTTTGTCTGTGTTGCAGCTCTACGCAGCTGTTGGTGCACTTGATACCGATCAGGTGACGGTGGTTCAGGAGTGGCTGGCAGCATCAGCAGGCTGATCAGCGGTTATCAAACTCCCGGTGTACGAGGATCAGGGGTAATAAGCTGGCATTTCATCTTCGGGTGGAATATTTGATGGTGGCATATCCGGGATATGGGGCATCAGATGGCGCGTGAAACGAACTGTCGAAGTCTCTTCGCTTGAGGATATATGTTTGATTGCTTGCTTAAGTGTTAGCCAATGTTGAAATTGAGGGTGCGCCTTTTTTTGGCGCGCCGCGCTCGAATGCAGAGTCAGGCTGGTTGCGTTGTTATTCGTTATTTCTCAATCTCCCCGCTTTGCGAATAACCGATATGTGAAAAATCAATAGCCCCTGTTAAACAAGGTGCCGTTGCATTTGGGGCATGGGGGGACATGCCCTGTTCCTTTGAGGTGTATATTCTGTCCGCACGCTTTGCAGATCAAAGTGCCGGCAGATGTCATTTCGCCGGTTTTGTATGCAAGCGTATTTTTGGTTTTAACACTCAGGGAATGCAGTGCATTGCTGGTCAATTCCAGCGCAGTGGCGAGTGAGGAAAGCGCACCTGCGCCCAATCGGGCCGGATTAAGCCGCTCTTTGGCTTCTTCGCCCAGGTGCTGCGCATCTAATATGGTCTGGTCCAGGTCGCGGGCAAGGTATTGTTTCAATTCTTCCCCATGTTCCGCGCTGAACTCCCCAAGTGCGGTCAACTGCTCGCGGGCTTCATCCAGCGCCACTGACATTGGTTCGCGCCCACGTTCCTTTCCTGCCAGGTAGAGTTCTTTGAATTTACTGGCAAGCTTATCGTACTGCTCTGCGAGCCTGGTCTTGTCCTGCGCGTTGTTTTCCATGGTGAATCTCCTGTAAAAACGGCATAGAAGGTTGTTTGCAATACCTGAGAAATGATTATACAGCAAATATGACTCTTTTCCAATATGAAATGAGCGCATCGCATGGCTCACAAATGATGTAACCGAAAGGAGGCATTGATATGGGCAAGAAAGAGAACCAAGTATATCTTCGAGCAGTCGTCTATCGCTATCGTCAGGCCAGACATTTTAACGCTTTCAAGCCCACATCTCGTATTCATCCTATCGATAGTAAGAAACAGGCCAGCCTGTTTTGCATCCTTCTTTATATGGCTAAACAGGTCAGGTTGTGACTCTTTTGCCGTAGTTATTTTCTCCGCAGAAATACCATAGGAATAACGATACTTCTCACCGCCTCTTTTCACCTGACCGTTGATAAGCAAGCCGGTTATCTCCGGCTTAACATGAAAAGCGGCGGTGATAGTTTCAATACATGCGGTGGCGGAACAGCCAGCCGGCGATGCTCAGGCTGATTATGCCGATAAGGGCCAGCGGCCAGAATTGCGGAATCAGCAGATAAAACGGCGTACCTTCGAGAAACACATCGCGCAGAATGATGACAAAATAGCGCAACGGATCGAGCAGCGTGATGTACTGTACCGCTTCGGGCATATTTTCGATCGGCGTGGCAAAGCCGGAGAGAATGACTGCCGGCACCATAAACAGAAAGGCGCCGAGAAAGCCCTGCTGCTGGGTTACGGCCAGTGACGAGATCATCAGCCCCACGCCGATAGCCGATAGCAGAAACAGGGCCAGCCCGGTATAGAGTGTCAGCAGTGAGCCAAGCAGCGGGATATGGAACCAGAATACAGCCAGCGCAATGATTACCGTTGCCTCAAACAGGCCGATAATGAAACCGGGTAGTGCCTTGCCGAGCAGAATTTCAATGGGACGCAGCGGCGTCACCAGCAGCTGATCGAAGGTGCCCTGCTCGCGTTCGCGCGCGACCGACAGGGCCGTGACCAGCATCGTGACAATCAGCGTGATCAAGCCGGCAATACCCGGAATGAGAAACCAGCGGCTCTGCAGATTGGGGTTAAACCAGGCCCGTACCTCCAGATGTACGGGGGGGCCGATGCCGGAGAGCTGCATCCTCTCGGCATTAAATTGCTGTACGATGCTGCTGGCGTAATTGAGCACAATCAGCGCCGAGTTTGAGTTTCGTCCATCCACAATCAGTTGCACAGGGGCAGGTTTTCCCAATGCCAGATCTCGGCTGAACTGCGGAGAGATATGCACAATCAGACGCGCCTGCCGATCATCAATCAGCGGTCGGATATCCGTATCGCGACGGATAGTGGCGATCAGATCAAAGGCAGGCGCTCCGGCAAAGCGGGCGGCCAGCTGGCGCGAGATGGCACCGCCGTCCTCATTATAGAGGGCATAGGGCACATGATTCAGATCAAAGGTGGCGGCATAGCCGAACACCAGCAATTGGATGATCGGCGGACCGATCAGTACAAAGCGGCTCTTTTTGTCCTTGAGCAGGGCGAGAAACTCCTTGCCGACCAGCGCAACAATACGCTGCCATGCGGCTGAAAAGGAAGCCATCATCGTATCAACCTCATATCAATCCAGCCGCTTGCGCGAAATGCGCCGGACCAGGGCCAGAAAGATGAGTGCCATCACCGCCAGCGCCAGTGCATTGGGCCAGATCACTGACCAGATATCCCCGGCCATGAACAGGGTTTGCAGCAGCGCCACGAAATAACGAGCCGGGATAATGTGGGTGATGATTTGTACCACCTGCGGCATGCTGCTGATTTCAAAAATAAAGCCGGAGAGCAGGAAGGCCGGCAGAAAGGTGACGATCAGCGCAATCTGGGAGGCGACAAACTGATTGCGCGCCAGTGTGGAGATCAGCAGGCCCATGCCGAGCGCCACGAGCAGAAATAGTGCCGCTACGCCGAACAACAGCCAGATTGAGCCGCGCAGCGGCACGTCGAACAACCATACGGCCATGCCCACGGAGATCAGCATGCCGCCGGAGCCAAGTACGAAGTAGGGGGCCATCTTGCCGATAATGATTTCGTTCATGGTGACCGGCGTGGCCATCAGCGCTTCCATCGTGCCGCGTTCCCACTCGCGCGCTACGACCAGCGCCGTCAGCAATGCCCCGATCAGTGTCATGATCACGGCTATCAGGCCGGGCACCAGATAGTTGCGGCTTCTCAACTCGCTGTTGAACCATACCCGTTGCTCCACCTGCACCGATGCAGGCAGATGGATATGGTTGATCTGTGCATACTGCTGCAGCCAGTTGATCCAGATGCCGCTGCCGTAGCCGAGAATCAGCCTGGCGGTATTGGCGTTGACGCCATTGACGATGATCTGCACCGGCGTGCCGCCGGGTTGATACAGCTTGCGACCAAAATCACTGCGCAGATGCACGATAGCCTGCACACGTCCCTCGCGCATGGCGTTTTCGGCGCTATGCATGTCCGGCAGCAGTAGCGGGTCAAAATAGGGCAGGTGACGATAGGAGCCGGTGAACGAGGCCGTTGCCGCCCCCGGCTCATCCACGACCAGTGCCACAGGTACGTGTTTCGCATCCAGTGATACGCCATAGCCGAAGAGCAACAGCAGTATCACCGGCAGTACAAAGGCGATGGCGATGCTGCTCGGATCACGCAGGATTTGCAGGAACTCCTTACGGATTAACCCGCGCAGCCGCATGGCGCTGATGCCTCCCCGATGTTGATGCGCATTGTTCATGCTGTAGCAACCTCCGGCTGCCGTTGAATCAGCGCAATAAAGGCATCTTCCATGGTGTCAGCCGGCTGGCCTGTGGCGGCGGCTTCCATGCGAATGGCGTGTGGTGTGCCGGCGGCGAGAATCGTACCTTCGGCCATGATCACCAGGCGGTCGCAGTATTCGGCCTCCTCCATGAAATGGGTGGTGACCAGTACGGTTACACCCTGCTCGGCCAGCAGGTTGATGCGGTGCCAGAATTCACGCCTGGCCAGCGGATCGACACCGGAAGTCGGCTCATCGAGAAACAGGATGTCTGGCTCGTGCAACAGTGCGCAGGCCATGGCCAGCCGTTGTTTGTAACCTAAAGGCAGATCGTTGGCCGCAGTGGCCATCACCTCACCCAGCTCGAACTGCTTACAGGCCCGGTCGATACTGAGCTTCCGTTGCTGCCGGCCCAGTCCATAAGCGCTGCTGAAAAAACGCATATTCTCCAGTACGCTGAGTGATCCGTAGAGAGAGAAGCGCTGCGACATATAACCAATGCGGGCGCGGGCGCTTGATGGCGCTTCACGCAGATTGACGCCGGCCACAGTCAGCTCGCCCTGACTGGCAGGTAGCAGCCCGCACAGCATGCGGAAGGTGGTCGATTTGCCGGCTCCGTTGGCGCCGAGCAGGCCGAATACCTCGCCGCGTTGAATGCTGAAGTCTATCCCTTTGACGGCCTGAAAGGCGCCGAAATTGCGCGCGAGTCCGGTTACTTCGATCACCGGGAGCTGATCGTCACCGGTTGCGCGGGAAGGGGTTGGCTGCTGATCCGGCACGATGCTGGCAGTGCCTGCGCCGCCGAGCATGGCGATAAATGCATCCTCGAAACGAGGTGGCGTTGCTTGCAGATTCGCTTCATCCGGTGCCGGGGTGTCAGCCGCCATCACCAGCCGTATCTGCTCGCCCTGAATGGTGGTATCGATGACGCCGGGTAGCTGCGCCATCCGGTGCAGTAGTGCGCGTTTGGAGGTCTCTTCGTCAAGGGCTATATGCCAGGTTCGTCCCTGCATACGGCTGCTGAAGGCCGCAGGTGTATCCTGACCGAGCAGGCGCCCCTGATGCAGCAACAGCACCTCGTCACAGCGTTCCGCTTCGTCCAGATAGGCGGTGCTGAACAGGACGCTCATACCGGTTTTACTAACTTGCCTGTAGACGATTTCCCATAACTCACGTCGGGAAACCGGATCCACGCCGGCTGTCGGCTCATCAAGCAGCAACAGTTTCGGTGAGCCGACCAGGGTGCAGGCCAGCCCCAGTTTCTGTTTCATGCCGCCGGAGAGCTGGCCGGCCAGTCGGGCTGCGAATGCAGCCAATCCTGTCATATGCATCAACTCTGCATAGCGCTCCGGGCGCACGTCTTGGGGCAGTTGCTGCAAATCGGCGTAGAGATCGAGATTTTCCTGCACGGTGAGATCTTCATAGAGACCGAAGCGTTGCGGCATGTAACACATGGATGCCTGTACCTGTAGCGGCTGCTCTTTTACGTCGAATCCGAGCGTAGTCACGCTGCCTCTGTCCGGTGTCAGCAGGCCGCTGATCAGTCGCATCAGTGTTGTTTTACCGGCGCCGTCCGGTCCGATCAGGCCGGTGACCTGTCCGCGAGTTATGATGGCATCGACGTCATGCAGAGCCTGCACATGACCGCCGGCTGTGTTGAATGCCCGGCTTACCCCGCTAAGGGTGATGACGGCATCAGATGCGACATCAACGCTGTCCGGCATCGGCAACCTGATTACAAGGCGTATTGCTTTCATGCCGGGGCTGTTTGAGCGAAAGCAGGACCGTCACCGGCATACCCAGACGCAGCTCACCGTCCGGATTGCAAACCTGCACGCGCACCTGGTAAACCAGATGGCTGCGTATCTCCTCGGTCTGTACCGATTGGGGTGTAAACTCTGCAGACGGGGAGATGTAACCCACCCAGGCCCGGTAACGCTTGCCGGGAAAGCTGTCGCTCTCCACTTCAGCCTGCATGCCGGAAGAGACCCGGCCGAGATCGGTTTCCGACAGATAGGCGCGTACCCACATCGGATCGGTGATGGCCAGCGTATAGACTGGCTGTTGCGGTGTTGCCATGTCACCCGGTTCGAGAATGCGATTGCGGATGATGCCGTCGATCGGTGCGTAGAGGCTGGCCTGATGCAGATTGTGTTGCGCCAGCGCCAACTGCGCCTGTTCGGCTTTCAGCTGCGCGCGGGCAGTATCGATATCTTCCTGACGGGGTCCCTGCACGACCAGCTGCAGCAGCTGGGTGGCGGCCTTTACCCGCTCGCGTGCTGCCGTGGCTACTGTGGTTGCATTATCGGCCCGCTCTCTTGAGACCATATCTTTTTTGCTGAGTTTGCGCAGGCGCAGAGAGGTGCGTTGCGCATCCATTGCCTGCGCCTCGGTTGCAGCCAGCTCGGCCTGCGCCTTGCGGATATCTTCCGGGCGGCTGCCGGCCAACATGCGGTCCAGCAGAGCCTGTTGGGCCTCTACCCGGGCATCTGCACCATCGGCCAGTGCTTGCAGGCGCTGGCCATCCACTTCGGCCAGCAGCTGGCCTTTGTGCACTTGATCGCCTTCCTGTGCCAGCATAGTGACAATGCGATCGCTGGCATTGATGGCCAGTTGTACTTCGCGCATGTCGATATTGCCGTACAACTTCAGCGTATCGCCCGCGCTCACCTGCTGCTGGTTCTGCCATATCCATGCGCCGACAGCGGCCAATGCGAGCAGGGGAATCAGCAGTCGAAGGGCATTCTTCATGGTTTCCTCCCGCACCTGACCGGTCTGTTGCACTCATCCGGCCTCATTATGCCATTATAGACCGGCTGGTGCTGCCCGTCTGCTCCCTGATACTCCCCCTGAAGCGGCGAATGGCAAACAGATCATGCTGCTGTGATGAAAATGCGATTTAGCCTGAACTATGTGTGAATAGTTGTGATCATCGTGCAGAAGCTTTTTGCCGACGAAGGAGCAAGTGACGGCGTGACTGCATTTGTGAATGGTCCAGGTTAGCTGTTCTGGTTAAACATCGTCAGGTTCAGGAACAAGCCGGTGAGGGCGGCATGCAGCACAATCGAATGAACCTGCTTGCAGTCGTTCTTTGATGAGGTGATCTGATGAGTCCGATGGCAGGAGATACCCTTGCCTCAGTGCGGCGAATCAGGTGATTTAGTCTGCGCCGGCAAAGCTTAGGGTCAATGCCGGTCAGTCGGGATACTGCACCACAGAGTTAGCTGAGGCCTTCGATACCTTGCGCGAGCTGATAAAATCACCGGGGCAGTCATCAACAACGGTGTGCCCTTCAATTTGTCTGGGCTGGTGATATCGTCAGGCTGGCAATAGCTGTTTTGATCTTCGCCAGATTCAGCTCAACAAACTGCAGGATATCCTGACACTGTTCTTCGCCTACCAGCCCGATGCCGTAATGGGCAAGCATATAACAGAATGAAAATGCCATGACCGGATCATACAGGTTACGCTTACCCGCCTCATGATTGGCGATATAACTGCCGATGGCCGCATCCCTTGCTTTCGTGCGCAGCTCTTTCGAATTGCCGAGGTCGCGAAATTTCAGACAGACGAGCGGCGCCATATGAAACAGATCAGCTTCATGCATCTCTCTGCCTGCCGCTGTAGCAAACACGAGGGCGGCTTTTGCATCCTGATATGCATCCATGATTTCAATAACCCAACCTTCATTGGATGTCGGGACTTCTCTTGTGCTTTTCATGAGTGGATTCCTTACAGATAGTGAAGCGGGGATGGCCGCACTATACACTGATTCTCAACAGAGGAAAAACGACAGGGGTTGATCACAGCCGGCCAGCGCATCACATGGACAGGCACTGGTAGTAATCTCAGGCGGAGAGTTCGGCCGCTTCCAGCTCTTCTCCTGCCAGTAACCAATGACTCTCTGTATCATCGATTTTCTGTGTCAGCTGGGCGGACTCCATACTGAGCATCTTCTGCTCATCGACACGCGTACCGTCATACAGCTCCGGGTTGGCCAGTTGCGCATCCAGCGCGGATTTTTTGCTATGCAGGATCTCCAGTTCCGCCTCCAGCTTTTTGACCCGATTGCGTAGCGGTTGCAGCGACTTACGCTGCTCTGCACGATTGCGCCGCTCATCCCGGCGGGAAGATTGCTGGGACAAATCAGCAGGAGATTCATCCTCATCCTCCCGTGATGCCAGCATCCAGCGTGCATAATCATCCAGATCACCGGAGAACAGATCAGCCGCACCGTTGGCGACCAGAACCAGATCATCGCAGACAGTGCGCAACAGGTGGCGATCATGCGAGACCAGAATCATGGCGCCTTCAAAATCCTGCAGCGCCATGCATAGTGCATGGCGCATATCCATGTCCAGATGGTTGGTCGGCTCATCCAGCAGCAGCAGGTTTGGTCGCTGATAGACAATGATCGCCAACACCAGACGAGCTTTCTCACCACCCGAGAGCGGTGCAACCGGAGCGGTCGCCATATCACCGTGAAAGGCGAAGCCGCCCAGATACTGGCGGGCCTGCTTCTCGGAGAGTTGTTCATCCAGCATGAGCAGATGTTGTATCGGTGACAGCTCATCATGTAGCTGCTCCAGCTGATGCTGGGCAAAGTAGCCGATACGCAGCTCTTTTGCTGTTTCCCTGCTACCGCCGCTCGGCAACAGCTCTCCTGCCAGCAGCTTGATCAGCGTTGATTTGCCGGCTCCGTTGGGGCCGAGCAGACCGATACGTTCGCCCGGCAGCAGGCTGAGCGAGATCTGTTTCAGGATAGTTTTATCGGCATAACCGGCCGATGCCTTGTGCAGGCGCAGCAGGGGATTGGGTACGCTGTCGGGAAACTTGAAGCTGAACGAGAATGGTGAGTCGACATGGGCCGGGGCAATCAGCTGCATGCGCTCAAGCGCCTTGATTCGACTCTGCGCCTGCTTCGCCTTGGATGCCTTGGCTTTAAACCGGTTGATATAACTGTTCATGTGCTCAATCTGACTTTGCTGCTTTTCGTGCGCCGACTGTTGTTGCGCCAGTTGTGCCGTGCGCATGCGCTCAAAGGCCGAATAATTGCCGCTATACAGATTCATGCGCTGTTGCTCGATATGACCGATATGGGTGACGCAGCGCTCCAGGAAATCACGGTCATGTGAAATCAGCAGCATGGCGCCGGTATAGGAGCGCAACCACTTCTCCAGCCAGATTACGGCCTCCAGATCCAGATGGTTGGTCGGCTCATCGAGCAGTAACAGATCGGAGCGGCACATCAGGGCGCGCGCCAGATTCAGACGCATGCGCCAGCCGCCCGAGAAGCTGGCTACAGCGTGCTCCTCTTCACCCGGCGCAAAACCAAGGCCATGCATCAGGCGTGCCGCCCGGGCAGGTGCGGCATAGCCGTCAATGGTGGCGATGCGTTCATGCAGTCTGGCGATCAGCTCACCATCGCCGCGCACTTCCGCATGATTCAGCTGTGTCTCCATCTCGGTCAGTTCACTGTCACCCTGCATGATATAACGCATGGCAGAGATAGGCAGGGCAGGGGTCTCCTGTGCGACATGGGCGATGGTGATGCCGCGATCCATGCGGAACGCGCCCGAGTCCTCCTCCAGTTGTGCCAGAATCAGACCGAATAATGACGATTTACCGCAACCGTTAGCGCCGGTAATGCCCAGCTTGTCACCGGCATGAATGGTGAAGCTGGCATCTTCAAAGAGCAACTTGCTGCCGCGTCGTAGTGTGAGTTGTTCAAAATAGAGCATGCCGCACTCTATGCAGATCAGCCGAAATCAGAAGAGCCTGAATGAACGGCGATGATGCCGTGCCGGAAAGGCGCTGGTCGTAGAGATCAGGCGTAAACCGGTACCGTTCTGCGATCATTGTTTCTGCGGTCGTTACTGACGGGTTCCTGATTGATCCGCCTGTCCCAGACTCTGCGCTCCTGACGCTGGTCCCTGCGCCCGGCGCTCTGTAGAGGTTTTTCCACCGCAGAGGTGGTTTCTGTCAGCCAGCTGGGCTCTGCCATGCGTGCGGAAGCCGACAGTGCTGAGTTTCTGGAGCGGTCAGGACTTTTTTTGTCGCCGGTTTGCGATGCGTTTGCCTGCTGATGCGGGGTATAGTGATGGTGATGCGGATCGAATTCACCTTTTTTTACGATGTCATCCGGGTCATATACGGCCGGTTCAGATGCCTTCCACAAGATCACTCCGATGAGTGCAAGTATCGAGAAAACAAGCACGATGAAGATGGCTTCAGTGAGCATGATGATACCTCCATTCACATTTACCCGAGCATTATAGTGGGTTTATTTAAATTTTCAAAATGGCTGATGGGGAGAGGTTGATCCCCGGATCATGTGGCCGATGCACAGAGAAATCGACATCATGATTGATGGCGTCAGTTTCAGGTGAAACGGGCTTTAGCCATAGCCAACAAGGCTTCGATCCGAGGTGATAGTGAAAATGATAGCCGCGCACTGCGCAGCAGCCTGCGGTCACATTGACTTGGCAGGATGCTTTGGACAGGGTGCGCTTCAAAATTTTCGCAGCACCCAGAAGGGGTACTCATCATGGTAGACAAATCTTCACCCAAGATCGACATAATGGATGTTCCACAGCTGGATAGAAATGCAACCGGGTTAGTCAAGGGTATGCAGCGTCATTATCTGCGTACGCTGGGGCAGCATACAAGCAGCCACTCCAACCATTATAAATATCAGGCGCTGGCATATACGATCCGCGATCACCTGATGGAAAACTGGAAAGATACCAAAGATGCATACCTCAAAAAGGACGGCAAGCGCGCTTACTACCTGTCGCTTGAGTTTCTTATGGGGCGTGCACTGGGTAATGCCATTCTCAATCTGGGACTGGATGATGATACGGCCGATGCACTGCATCAGTTGGGTTTGAGCTACGAAGAGAAAATAGAGATGGAACGCGATGCCGGCCTCGGTAATGGTGGTCTGGGACGACTGGCAGCCTGCTTTATCGATAGCTGTGCTACCTTGCAGTTGCCGGTGACAGGTTACGGTATCCGCTATGAATACGGCATGTTCCGTCAGTTGATCCAGAACGGTTATCAGGTTGAAGAGCCGGATCACTGGTTGAACTATGGCAATGTCTGGGAGATCACCCGGCCGGAATATACCCAGCGTGTTCATTTTGGTGGTCATACCGAACATTACTTTGATGACAAGGGTAATGCGCGCTGTCGCTGGACCGATACGCAGGATGTGCTGGCGATTCCTTATGATACACCGATTCCAGGATTCAAGAACAATACGGTGAACACCCTGCGTCTGTGGAAATCTGCAGCAACTGATGAATTTGACCTCGGTGAATTCAATGCCGGTGACTATGCCGGATCGGTGGCAGCAAAAAATGAAGCCGAACATATTTCAATGGTGCTCTATCCGAATGATGCCAGTGAAAATGGCAAGGAACTGCGTTTGCGTCAGCAGTACTTTCTGGCCTCTGCCAGTATCAAGGATGTGCTGCGCCAGTGGACAAACGAGCATGGTGAAGATTTCAGCACATTTGCCGACAAGAATGTCTTTCAGTTAAACGATACGCATCCGACGGTTTCCGTGGCTGAGCTGATGCGTCTGCTGATGGATCAATACCGGCTGAGCTGGGACGATGCCTGGGCCATTACAACAAAAACCCTTGCCTATACCAATCATACCTTGTTGCCGGAGGCGCTGGAGCGCTGGCCTGTACATCTGTTCGGTCGTTTGTTGCCGCGTTTGCTGGACATCATTTATGGCATCAATGCCCAGTTTCTTTCCAGGGTGGCGGAAAAGTGGCCGGGTGATGTGGAGCGGCAGCGCCGTATGTCGATTATTGAAGAGGGCGACGTGCAACAGGTGCGCATGGCTTATCTGGCTATTGTCGGCAGCTTTTCTGTTAATGGCGTGGCGCAGTTACATTCGGATCTGCTGGTTGAAGGCCTGTTCAAGGACTTTTACGATATGTGGCCGGATAAGTTTAATAACAAGACCAATGGTGTTACCCAGCGCCGCTGGATGGCGTGGTGCAACAAGCCGCTCTCCAGGCTGATTAACGATACGATTGGCGACGGCTGGGTTACCGATCTGAATCAATTGCGCAATCTGGCGCCGCTTACCGAAGATGCTGCATTTCGTCAGCAATGGTCAGATTGCAAGCGCCAGAACAAGGTGCGTCTGGCCAGGCTGGTGAAGGACGTATGTGGTGTGGACTTTCACCCCGATGCGATGTTTGATATTCAGGTGAAGCGCATTCATGAATACAAACGCCAGTTGCTCAATGTACTGCATGTAATTCATCTGTATGACCGTATTAAACGCGGTGATGTGGAGAACTGGACCCCACGTTGTGTGCTGATCGGTGGCAAGGCTGCCCCCGGCTACTACATGGCCAAGCAGATCATCAAGCTGATTAGTAATGTGGCCGATGTCGTGAATCATGATCCGGCTGTGGGTGACAAGCTGAAGGTGGTCTTCTTCCCCAACTACCGCGTATCAGCGATGGAAGTGATCTGTCCTGCGGCCGATTTGTCGGAGCAGATTTCCACTGCCGGTAAGGAAGCTTCCGGCACCGGCAATATGAAATTCATGATGAACGGTGCGCTGACCATCGGCACACTGGATGGCGCCAATATCGAGATCCGTGAAGAGGTAGGCGATGAGAACTTCTTCCTGTTTGGCCTGACGGCCGAAGAAGTTGAAAGCACCCATGGTCACTATGATCCGAATGCTATTATTGCCGGAGATGAAGATTTCCAGCGTGTGATGAATTTACTGGAGTGTGGTCACTTCAGTCAGTTTGAGCCGGGCCTGTTCTCCGGTATCAGTGGCGCCATTCGTAGCGGCAGTGATCCGTGGCTGGTTGCGGCTGATTTCCGTTCATACGTCGATGCGCAGGAGCGCGCCTCGGCCGCTTACCTGGATAAGGAGTCATGGTTGAAGATGAGTATTCTCAATACAGCCTACAGTGGCAAGTTTTCCACAGACCGGACCATGGAAGACTACAATCGCGATATCTGGAAGCTGGAGCCGATCCCGTCCACGAGTGCATCGTAGTCAGAACGTATTTAAAAAGGCGCGGAATCAAACGTCCGCGCCTTTTTGTTTACCCTTAATCCAGCGGCATGTTCAACCGCTTCATGCCGTGTCAGGCTTTCAGTTCGCTGCCAGCACTGATATAACATAATCTATAAGCGTTACGGGGAGGTGGCATGAGTGAAGAGAATTCGCAAGGCGGCCATACCGGTTTTCTGCTGATGGTACTGGCCGACAATCATGAGGAGCCCCACCTCAGAGAGGAGGCTGCCATGTATCTGGGCCACGTGGATGATGCCATGGCCCTTGCCGCCTTGATCTGTATTGCATCCGATCAGAGTCAAAGTGCAGCGCTGCTCGCACGTTGTGGAAACGCAATTGCCGAGATGTGGGACAGAAATCGCGATTTTGATGTGCGTCCGGTTATTGATCAGATAGAAGAGCCGGCAAAAGAGGCGATCCTCGGTTGGTTGAACAGTAAATAGCCCGGTTGATTGGCGATTATTCGACTTGCTTACATGCAAACTGAAGGAAATCGTTCTTCATATACGATTGAGTCAGTCAATAAATCTACGCTAATAGCGACTACAAAATTTCTGCGGTATAGAACGGGCTCACCCAATAGATCTGCTGTATCTGGTAATATGTATGATTGTACCGGTATAGCAGTGAATTGTATTGCACCAGACTCTTCCTCAGTGCGTGTCTGGACCGGTAAAGAAATCTCGCTATAGTGTTAAACCAGATGAAGAAATTTTGTATACGCCTTGTTGGCATATTTTGGTGCTTGAATATTTCGGGGGTGTCTCATGCCTCAGAAATAGAGCCCTTTCAAACACGCAATCAGAATCCATTCATTCCGATTTTTGGCCTGCCTGTTGCCGAGGCAGGGTTCATTACGCAACCCGGTGAGTTGAAAGCCGCAGCGTTTCTGGATCTGTCAAACAGTTTCAGCGGTAGCAATCTGCCCGGAGAAAGGGTCTGGATTGATGGCCAGACATCCCGCTATACATTGCTTGTGCGCTATGGTCTCTCTGCAGCGCTGGAGGCAGGCATAGAGGTCCCTCTGGTGCATCAGGGCGGAGGCTCTACCGATGCCCTGATCGATAACTTTCATAAGCTGTTCGGTTTCTCTCCAGCGGGGCGGAACCGGACGGCCCGCAATCAGATCAGCTATCTATATGCCTCCAATGGTGTCAACCAGGTCAACGTTAACCGGTCTGGCATGGGGGTTGGAGACATTACGCTGTCCGGTGCCTACCAACTATGGGGTAATACGGATACCAGATCACTGGCGCTGCGCGCGGGATTAAAGCTGCCTACAGGTGAGTCCGCTACGTTGCACGGCAGTGGATCTACAGACCTGTCACTTTGGTTAGCCTGCAGCGACCCGGAAACCTTTAGTGCGTGGGATATCACTGTATTTGGTTCCATTGGCGCTCTTGCCCTTGGTAACGCTAAAGTGATGCAGAATGTGCAGCGCCATGCTGTCGCCTTTGGTTCAATGGGGCTTGGCTGGAGAGTCTCGGAGAGCATAGTCCTTAAAGCCCAGATTGATGGCCATACGCCTTTTTATAACAGCAGCCTTGATGAGCTGGGGTTAATCTCGGCACAACTGGTCTTCGGCGGTTCCATTGATCTGTCTGAAAAAATGGCGCTCGATATAGCCTTATCTGAAGATATTGTCGTGGCCAGTGCTCCCGATATTGTATTCCATCTGGCGCTACGCACTAAATTTTAGGCTATCTGCACCAGCCAAAGTTCTGGAAAACAAGCACCTGTATAAAGAGCCATATTGACAGAAATTATAGATCTGATTCAACGGTTGCATCCAGACTGATTCTGTTATCTTTGATGGCATCTGACTGCATGGGCAGCAATAGCATATTCAATACGGCATTGATCTTGTACAGCTGATTTTGTCAGTAAACAGGAGGAGTGTATCAGGATGCGGAGAGCGGCCGGTTTAATGCAGCCATTGCTGTGTTAGTATTGGCCCACGGACGCGAACGGAGAGCAAATGAGCGATACAGCCACAAACAGACCAAGCAGGGAGCAGCTGCGGGCTCACCGGCAGGTATTCTGGGATGCATGGCACAAGGCGCAGGCAAAACTGCCGTTGAACGCGCTGGAAGTACGTATTGCCCGGGTCATTGAAATTCATCCTGAATACCATCACTACTTCAATGATATGGATGACTTTCTGGATCGGGATTTTGAAGTGGATGATGGCATGAACCCCTATCTGCATCTATCTCTACATCTGGCGCTGGAAGAGCAGGCTGCTACCAGACATCCGCCTGAAATGGCGCAGGCACTGGATCATTTGATCAGTGTGAAGCAGATGGCTCGCCATGATGCACTGCATAAAATTCTTGAGGTACTGGCTGAAACGGTATTTTATGCCCAGCGAGCGGGTGGTGAGCCGGATGTGGCAGCCTATGCGCGCTGTCTGCGGGAGCTGGCAACATCATGATACGTACTCTTTCTCTGACACTGTTCTTCTTTTTCGGACCGGCGTTGCTGATGTTTATGCTGCGCAATGTCATTTTGCTACTGCGCATCAGGTCACTTGCCCGCAGTCAGCGCAGTCAGCCGGAGGTTATCGATATTACCCCTGTGGATAGTAATCCTGCGCCGCGCTGGTTTTATGTTGTGGCGGCGGTGCTTGGTATTGCCAGTGCTGTTGCCGGCTTTATCTATCTGCAGGCCGTGGATAGTGAGCGCAGGCAATATGTTCCGGCCCATATAAGTGAGCAGGGAGAGATTGTGCCGGGGCACTGGCAGTCACTACCACCCGCGCAGTGATCTGTTACGCCTTGCCAAAATGCAGTGCGAAATCTTCACGATGAACGGCATTGGCCAGTGCCTGTTCGTAACTTACCAGATCATCTTCAACCAGCCTGGTGAGATGTTGATCGAAGCTTTGTGATCCGTATAAAGCGTGTCCTTCCTCCATGGCACGGACAATATTGCTCCAGTGACTCGGATCGAGAATGAAGTGACGGATCACCGAGTTTCTGATCATGATCTCCAGTACGACAATGCGCCCTTTGCCGTGTTTCATCGGTAACAGTTTCTGCACGACAATGGCACGCAGGTTTTCAGACAGGCGTTCGCGGATGCCGGCCTGTTCGTCGTGCGGAAACGAGCCCATGATCCGCTGCATGGTGCCAATGGCCGTGGTGGCATGGACGGTGGCCATCACCAGATGTCCGGTCTCCGCCGCCTGCAGCGCCAGCTGGATCTCTTCACGGCCACGCACTTCACCAGCGACGATAATATCCGGCGTTTCACGCAGGGCATCGATCAGTCCCTGTTTGTAACTGGCGACATCGGTACCTAGTTCGCGCTGGCTGACGGTGCCGCGGTAACTGTTGTCGTAACGAAATTCAACCGGGTCCTCCAGCGTCACGGCATGCACCGGTCGATGGCGGATCATGTGGTTGAGCATGGCTGCCATGGAAGTGGTCTTGCCTGAGCCTGCAGCACCGGCCATCAGAATCAGCCCGTTGCGATAACCAGTCAGCTGTTCAAATATTGGTGGGAGGCGCAGGGCGGTGAAATCCGGAATGTGCTGTGGGATCAGGCGTGCAACGATGCCGAAATTGTTGTGGGTGCGCAGTATATGTACGCGAAAGTGGGCTGCACCCGGCAGTGTATAATGAAAATCAAGGTTCTGAATCTCCTCGATGTCAGGCTGTACCGGCAGATCGCGCACCAGATGGTGGATCATTGCTATGGTCTGGTCGCGATCAGGCTCGCTTATCTTTTCGACCGGTACGGTGACAAGATCGCCATTGATGCGCATGCGAATGCGGTCACCGGTACGTACAATCAGATCTGAAGCACTGTTTTTCTTGGCAATCAGCAGCAGCTCATCAATCAGGCTGGTTCTGGCCATCAGATACGCAGTCCGGAACTGGTTGAGCCGCCGGATAGCTGATCCAGCTGATTCCCGTCGCCACCTGTATCGGTGATGTCTACCATCTTGATCTGCAGGCGCAGGTTGTTGACCGAATCGGCATGGCGAAGTGCCTCATCTTCGGTGATCTGGCCCTCCATCCACAGGTTCAACAGTGCCTGATCAAAGGTTTGCATGCCGTAGTTCTTGCCCGCTGCCATCGACTCCTTGATTTCACCAATATTCCATTTACCGATCAGATCAGCGATGCGTGGTGTATTGATCAGAATCTCGATAGCCGGAATCCGTCGCTCATCGGGCGTTTTTGCCAGTCGCTGGGAGAGAATAGCCTTCATATTCATCGCCAGGTTAAGGCTGACCTGCGCATGCATCTCTTCAGGGAAGAAGTTCATGATCCGTTCCAGCGCCTGATTGGCATTGTTGGCATGCAACGTGGCCATGCAGAGATGGCCTGTTTCAGAAAACTCCAGCGCATGCTCCATCGTTTCGCGGTCGCGGATCTCACCGATCAGGATGACATCCGGTGCCTGTCTGAGCGCATTTTTCAGCGCCGCCTTGAACTCCAGTGTGTCGGTGCCAACTTCACGCTGGGTGATGACGGATCGTTTGTGCTCATGCACAAATTCGATCGGGTCTTCGATGGAGATGATATGGCCGGCCTGTTGTGAATTGCGCCAGTCGATCATTGCAGCCAGTGAGGTGGATTTACCGCTGCCGGTTGCGCCGACCATCAGTACCAGTCCGCGCGATGACATGACGATATCCTTGAAAACCTCCGGCAAGCCCAGCTGATCAATGGTGGGTACTTCTGTTTTCACTTTACGAATGACCATGCCGACATGGCTGCGCTGACGGAAGATGTTCACACGGTAACGACCGATATCCGGATAAGAGAGGGCGAGATTCATTTCATAGTCGGCCGAGAAGGCCGCCTTTTGTCGCTCAGTCATGGTTGAGTCAGCCAGCCTTTCGCATTCGGCGGCACTCAATGGGGCTTGCTTGAGTGTGAAAACAGCACCGTTGATGCGGTAGGCGGGGGCCATGCCTGTGGTAATATACAGGTCCGATGCATCCCGCTTTTCCATCAGGGCAAGCAGTTGTTTGATGGATAACTGTTTTGGCTGGCTGTCGCTCATGTTCGGCACTCCTTGATCTGATCTGAGTAAGGTTGAACTATGCTAGATCGGGCCGCCGCCGAACAGCTTCGGGTTGTTGGCTTTTTCCAGCGCAGCCTGATTGGTGATCTTGCGCGATTTAACCAGCAGTTGCAGGTGAGAGTCTAGTGTTTGCATACCGTCACGCAGGCTGGTTTGCATCACGGAGACCATCTGGGGGATCTTGTTTTCGCGGATCAGATTACGAATGGCGGGTGTTCCCAGCATGATCTCAAATGCAGCCACGCGACCGGTTTCATCGGCGGTCTTGATCAGCGACTGGGAAATAACGGCCCGCAGTGACTCGGAGAGCATGGAGCGTACCATCTCCTTTTCAGCCGCAGGAAATACATCGATGATACGATCAATTGTTTTCGGTGCAGACGAGGTATGCAGCGTACCGAAAACCATATGACCAGTTTCAGCCGCTGTCAGGGCCAGACGTATGGTTTCCAGATCGCGCAACTCACCGACCAGAATAACATCCGGATCTTCACGCAGGGCACTGCGCAGGGCATTGGCAAAGGAGTGGGTGTGCGGTCCCAGTTCACGCTGGGATATTAATGAATTTCTCGATTTATGCACAAATTCGATCGGGTCTTCGATCGTCAGGATGTGCCCGCGCTCGAGTTCGTTCCGGTGGTTGATCATCGCTGCCAGTGTTGTCGATTTACCGGAGCCGGTAGGGCCGGTGACGAGACAAATGCCGCGCGGCGTCATGGCGATATCACGAAAGATCTGCGGGCTGTTGAGCTGATCCAGTGTCAGTACTTCATTGGGAATTACACGGAATACTGCACCCATGCCCCGTCGCTGCTCAAAGGCATTGACACGGAAGCGGGCAATGTCGCCGAGAGCGAAGGAGAAATCGATCTCCATATGCTCTTCAAAATGTTTGCGTTGCCCGTCGTTCATAATGTCATAGACCATCGACTGTACTTCGCGGTGGTCGATTGGAGGCATTTTAATGCGGGTCATATCGCCGTTGATACGAATCATCGGCGGCTCCTCTGCTGAGAGGTGTAGATCCGATGCCTTGTTTTTGACGGTGAATGCAAGCAGTTCCGATACTTCCATGACGGCTCCCCAGTGTAATATTGATAAGCTATGCAGAGCATAGATAGGTCGTATGGCGCCGGCAAGCGTATGGCATGATCGCAAAGGCCGGTGCTACGAGTGCTTGAGCAAAATTGCTGCCAATCAGGGGCTCAAGCATACCCGGATCAAAGGGGGAGTGGAAAAGTGAACGATTACCGAAAGCTGCCTGAAAAGTAGTTCGGATTTACTGTGATGCCAATGCTGGCATCACATACTGATGCCCAACATGAGAAACAGGCTCAAGCATGCCAGACCAAGCATAAGTGCCAGCGCAATTTTGACCTCATTTCTGAATTTCTCTGGAATAAAGTGAAAATGCTCTTTGGTATCTTTGATATGAAAAGCTGCTGCCATAACGGCCTCCTGTTTCCTTATCGGAATTGGCCGGATTATCAGACGAAGTATGGTGGATGATGTAATTCAGATCACACGGCCGGAAGGCTGACTGCTGTATGCAGGGTTGGGCGTGTACAGCTAGTGGTTCAATCGTTTAGCCGTTTAGCCGTTTAGCCGTGTAGTTATCTGTCATCAGAGTGGATCGGAATGTGTACATCCTCCAGGACAAGAAAACGCTCCTTGAATTCGATCTGCTCGAGATTTGTTCCGCGAGTCGTGATGCGATCAAAGGTAAGGCCATTTTCAAAGATCAATATCGTATCATCGGGAATGTGAGCCAGGTGGGACTTCAGTTCGCCGGCTGTGAATGTTACATTTTTTTCAGTCATAAAACACACCTTTCCAAGATCAGAATCTGCTGTATCCTGATAAGGGCCGGTCACTTTTCCGACTCTGCCCGGATACGGTAATTCCAATACAATAGCTTGTTATCGATTGTAAGGGCAAGGGTTTTCATCGGGTTGACGGTTTTTTCTGCCGGGTCTCTATATCAGCCTCACCTGTCGGAAATCAGGAGTGATGTGCAAGAGATGCACCGGTTGTAGCTGGCTAAGGCAAATGAAACGGCCATTCTACCATGGTTGATGGGGTTTGATAGGGAGAGGGCTCTAACGGGCTCTAACGCAAAAGGGGTGGCGTGACCTTGGTCACTCCACCCCTTTCTATGTTGGTACCGGAGGCCGGAATCGAACCGGCACGCCCTTTCGGGCAAAGGATTTTGAATCCTTCACGTCTACCAATTCCATCACTCCGGCATAGCTGATGTTTTGAGACGCCGCGAAGCATTGTCATCTGCATCAAAGCTGTCAAGCAGTAGCGCTTAATCCGTCTGTCAGGACAGAATATATGCTTACGTGTATCCGGTCAGTCTGAATCGGCGCAATACGGCAGTGGTGATTGCATCATCTTGTTTATGATAGATTGCGGCCATGAGTGAACAGGAAGTAGATATTGCACAGCAGATTATTGATGAACTGGCACCGCTGAAGGGCGTGCGGGTGATTGCCGCGATGAGCGGCGGGGTGGATTCGTCGGTCATGGCCGTGCTGCTCAAAGAGGCCGGTCTGGATGTGATCGGTGTGTTCCTCAATGTGTGGGATTATTCACGTGATGAGGTTAGCGGCCATGGTTCATGCTGTTCGCTGGATGATTCTTACGATGCCAGGCGCGTGGCAGATCATATTGGTATACCGTTCTATGTGATGGATATGCGCGAGGAGTTCAGGCGCAATGTGATTGCTCCGTTTGTTGCCGATTACGAATCGGGCCGTACGCCCAATCCCTGCGAGCGTTGCAATCGTTTTGTGAAATTCGGCGCACTGCTGGATAGTGCAGATAAGCTTGAAGCCGCATATGTGGCAACCGGTCACTATGTGCAACGGCGTGACGATGGTGATGGTTTTCACCTGTTCAAGGGCAATGATGCCCGTAAGGATCAGAGTTATTTTCTGGCGACTACGAGCAAAGCACAGGCCGAGCGCATCCTGTTCCCTGTCGGTGGTCTGGAGAAGGATGATACACGCAGGCTGGCTCATTATTTTCAATTGCCAACGGCTGATAAACATGAAAGTCAGGATATCTGCTTTATTCCTGCCGGTGACAGGATTGCCTTCCTCAAGCGCGAAGGTGCGCAGGCCGGGTTCAGGGCGGGGGATATTGTTGATGGTGAGGGGAGAGTGCTCGGTCGTCATCAGGGCATCGCGCATTTCACGCTCGGACAGCGCAAGGGGCTGGGCTTACCCGATGGACCCTGGCATGTGGTTGCACTGGACGGTACAACAGCGCGTGTGGCGGTAGCTCACCCAGAAGATGCAATGATTGGCGGCGTGGATGTGGGCGAGGTGGTATGGATCAGGCAGCCGCATGCAGGCGAGGCGGTAACGGCAAAAGTGCGCTATCAGATGCAACCTGCAGCCTGTGTTCTGGAGTATGTTGATGAGAGTTTGCGGGTCAGTTTTGAAAGGCCGCAGAAACCGAGTGCGCCGGGACAGGTGGCGGCCTTTTACGCCGGAGATGAACTGCTCGGAGGCGGCATCGTCAGTCGCGTAGGGTAAATCAACCCTGATGCGGAGGCAGGGTAGTGCCTTGCATCAGGGTTGATTTATATGATCAGGCAAGGACGTCTATTTTTGTGGTTTCCGGCTTTTGTGTCTGAGGGTTGACCGGGCGAGCCTGTTCAACGGCCTCATTGTCAGCTACTTTTTCCGTAGCTTCGTTGTCGGAAGCTATATGTTGTGCAGTCGGCTGCTGAACCTGTGTGGGACTGCTATGCAGCTGTGCTCCGGCCATCTGTTTGGCCTGAGCCGAGAGCTGTACGGTATCCGTGGCCTTTCTCGACTGTTCAGACTGGCTGACCTGATTTTGTTGTGATTGATTGAGATTGCCGAAGTCGGCAAGGGCAACTGGCGTGGATGCAGGTAAAATGATCATAGTTCTCTCCTGTAATACAAGGTCCCGTCTGACATCCTGCCAATGGGGCCTTTCTCTGTTGCGGAGGAGTCCATGTACCACCGATAATTACTTATGTATTGTATATATCGGTGGCGGGCATACGGACTTTAGAAAAATAATATTTATATTTTCCCTCAGATACTAGTCATGAAGGTTGTGCTCTAGGTTTGGATATTATGGACGCCGGGAGGCAGTGTGTCGAAATGCCATCTAGGATGACAGTGAACTCAGCAAGCTTGCCTTTGTATGTGATACGATCCTGTGGTGATAATTGAGTTTCCATATCCGCAATGCTCTGTTTGAAAGTCTTGACCATTGCCCGAACACGACACTGTTCTGCTCTGTCGATGCCATAATGATGTTTATATATGTCATCAAGAAATGCAACGGTACGCAAACGGATTTCTGTACTCCAGTTGCCCCCCAACTGATTTGATGAGTAAGTGTCGTTATCAATGCGATAAAATGCTGCTGGAGTATGTATGTAATATAGAGGGGAGGTAATTGCTAACAGCAGTCCGAGAAAATAGTCGCCTTCTCCGATAAAGGAGTGTTGAGCGTCCATATTCCAGTGCTCTTTCGCATACTCTTGAGCTCTTGTTATTGCAGCTTTGCGAATGGTTGCCGCTGTCCAGCAAATGTTGTTGCCGCTAATGCTTTCGAGAAGTAGTTGCTGGGGATTGACCAAGCAATCTTTCGTGTACATGGATGGGATAACCGCAGAGACAGTATCACTCGTTTCTCCAATATGAGTCTGGCCAAAAGCTATGCCAATGCCGGGATTTTTATGGAAGGCTTTAACGGTTTTCTCGAGGTGCTCCGGGTAGAGAAAGTCATCATCTGCACACATGACAACAAGTTCAGTGTCTGCTCGCTCGTAAACCTGCATGATGTTTGCAGCACCACCCAGGTTGCATTCGTTGCGATGATAACGAATTCTGCCATCTGATTTGGCCCATTGCCGGCACAGTGCTTCAGTATTATCTGTAGACGCATTGTCTGAAATGGAAATTTCAAAATTTTGATAGCCCTGTTGCAGGACAGACTCCACCGCACGCGTTAATAATTCCGCGCGATTATATGTCGGAATACAAACAGTCACTTTCATGTCTTGTAGTGGAGGCAAGGGAGCAGGGGTGTAATTTGTGCCGTGACCACTGATGATGATTTTTCTGCCCAGGTTTTTGGCAATGTTTACTTCCGGTCGGTGCTCTTTCTTTGCTTCTCCCGGCAGGTATAAATAATGACTCACCTTCAGCAAGCTTCTGATGAATGCAGCTCTTTTCATTTGCACCGGTTGTAATACGATGCCAAATTCCTTGTGTGTTGATGGAAGATCAAAATGAGCCAGCATATTCAAATAGCCATTAATCGCGTCTTGATTTGCTGATGAAGAGATTGCAACAATCAGACAGGTTGATGTGTCCGGGTTATTAATGAATGCATGGAATGCGTGCCATATGTCCGGGGTCAATTGATCAACGAACATTGTTGTACGCGTGACTTTGCTACCGGGCAGGGATTGAACGCCCGTGATCGCCGGGCTGCCGGTTTTTATCTCCCACGCCTGTTTATACAGACCTTCAAGATCGCTGATGAAGTTTTCGGTTTGTCGCAATGGAGAATATTGAAGCAGAGTGCTCAGACACCTTCTTAGAATACTTAACCCTTGCGGATTGTTGGCTAAATTAACGGCTTTCTCGACGTACTCTTGCTGTGAATATGCAATGCTCTCTTCATAGCCTATATTTTTCAGGATCGAGTAGGAGACGCGGTTTGCATGTTTAGGGCCAACAAGTGTGACGACCGGTACGCCCTGAGACAGCGCTTCACAGGTGGTGGTAGTGCCGGTGTAAGGAAAGGTATCCAGGGCGATATCGATATGATGATAAGCCAGAATATGTTCGCTGACAGTGGCGGTGCGATCCAACAGGATAATCCTCTCTTTGTCGATACCGTGTTCAGCAAAGAGTTGCTGTATATTCTGCTGGATGAGTGTATTTCCGGAGCCATTGAATTTAAGGATAAAACGGGAGTTGGTGACGCGCTTAAGAATATCGGCCCAGGTGTTTATGACCTCAAGATTCATTTTGCGGCTGTTGTTGAATGAGCCGAAGGTGATGATCCCTGTTTCCTCACAGGGCGTTGTCTCTTTTTTATCTTCCGACCACTCCACCCCGTAACAGAGGAAGCTTTTGGGCATGAATAGCAGCTTTTCCGAATACAGTGTTCCATGTTTTATATCTTGTGCGTAATGATCGGTGATATGAAAGTCCATTGCTGGCAGGGCAGTCGTGTTGGGGTAGCCCAGGTATGAAATTTGCACAGGAGCCATGCGTTGAGCGAAAGCGGCAGTGCGGCTATCGAAGGTGTGGCCGGAAAGGTCGACCGCAATGTGGATTGCATCTGCTTCCATTTGCTCGGCTAACATGGTGTCATCCATGTGTGTGATATCGATAAAATGATCAGCGTTTTGTTCAAACAGGGCAGTTAAATCATCCGGCTTTTGATGAAGCTGGGAGTAACAAAAAACTTCAAAATCTTTACGGTTATGCGCTGCGATAATTTGTAACATAAAAAAGCCTACCGGGTGACGATAGAAATCGCCTGACACATAAGCGATGCGGATGCGTCCGGGAGTTTTTTTCGGGAACTGCCTATCCTTTTCGCGGGGTAATTGTCTGGCCCATTGCTGGTGAAGTTGATATTGTGATTGCGGAGAAATATCCGACAGCCCGTTGCTAAGCATCATAAGAGCCGGCAGGAATTTTATATCCACCTCTCCAGCGATAGATGCCCGGAATACCATATCCTCCATCTTTTTTGCGGCAGGCCAGTCACATACATCCAGATAAGCCGTGTAGGCCAGAGCCATCTCGCTCGTGTTTGATGATGACTGAAATGAATCTGCGATCTTCAGCATCTCTGTGTAGTTGCCGTTATCCTTATAGCTGGTAAACAGCATAGTCCTGAAATCGCTGTCACCGGGCTTTAGCGAGTGACCCTTGTTGAATATTTCAGCGGCTTCGGCATATCTCTTTTGCAAATAGCGCAAGCGACCATACTGCATCAGTACATCAAGATTGCAGGGATCCTTTTCAAAGAGCTGAACGCATGCCTTATCCAGTTCATCATTAAATATGCCTCGATCTAGCGAGTTGCGTATCTCTTGAATGGGGGATGATTGCGACAGACTCATCTGATTACTCCCTGATTCCCTAGTTGGTACTTATTCAATTTACTTGTTTTTCGATAGCTAGTAATTAGCAAGGAGAAGGCCAATAGGGGTTTTAACCTGATTGCCAGAGTAATGTGTTAAAATTTATATGGTGCTTTATACGGCCCATTTTGTAATCCGCTATTGGCAAGTTGCTTGCTGTGCTTATTATATGTTGAGGAACGAGCCGACTTGGACCACTGCCTGCGGCAGGTAATGTATAAAGTTAACAGGTGTGCAGTGGGCGAATGTTTCATTTTTCAGGAGAGAGACCATGTGCTTGGTGATAGAAGAAAATATAAATGCATCTTTTTTCTAAAGTCCGGGTTTTTCTCTCCGATACACTTAACCACGAGGGTTGAAGGAACAGCCATCAAGGGGAGAACCCCCACCGTGACAAGGCATGATGTCGTTCACGTAACACAAACTAAGGAGAGAACAAATGCTATCAGTACAAACAAATAACGCGGCAATGACCGCCCTGAAAAACCTCAATACCAACAGTATGGCTCAGGATGTATCTCTGAACCGTCTGTCATCCGGCTTCCGCATCAACAGTGCGGCGGATGACTCTTCCGGTTTCGCGATCTCTTCCAAGCTGGACGCACAGTCTCAGCGTATGAAAGCAGCAAGCCAGAATGCAACACAGGCAACAGCCATGGTTAAGATGGCTGACGCAGGTGTGAACGAAATCCAGAACATGGTAACCCGCATTCAGACTCTGGCAACGCAGGCTGCATCAGCAAATAACAACCAGGAACTTGCAAAGCTGGATGCAGAACGTACCAAACTGACCGCCGCTATCGATAAGATTGCTGCCAGTACCAACTACAACGGTGTATCTTTGCTTAACGGTACTGCCGGTGCAACTGCTTCAGTCGGTGCCGGTGCATCCGGTGTGGCTGCTGCTGTTACCGTACAGGGTGCCGGCGCAACTGGTGCTGCTCATGCCTATACTCTGGCTAATACCTTGGCTGCCGGTACCAACACCATGGTGTTGACCGACACCGTCGCGGGTACTTCCCAGACAGTCGCAGTTGCAACTCCGGCTGCAGGTACTGTTAGCTCTGTATCATTTGGTGATATTGGTCTTACCATCAGTCTTGATGCCAATGCCGGTACATTCGCAGCTCAGGCTGTGACCGTAACTGCCGGTGCTGCCCAGGATTTCCAGGTTGGTGCTGACAACAATCCCAACAATGTGGTGCAGGTTGACCTGTCCAAGAACTACAGCTCAGCCGGTCTGCTTCTTAATACTGGTGATCTGCTTACTGCATCTAATGCCCAAACCTATATTGATACCGCCAAAACTGCACTGGACACCCTGATTACCAACCGTGCAGGACTCGGTGCTACCCAGAATCAGCTGGCATTTATCAATGCTAACCTGGCTACGGGTATCGAGCAGTCTACCGCAGCAGTATCATCCATTCGTGATGCTGATATGGCGACTGAAATGGCTACCTTCACCAAGAACAAGATTCTTACTCAGGCTGGTACATCCATGTTGGCTCAGGCTAATCAGGCTGCCCAGAACGTACTGACACTGTTCAGGTAAGAGACAGGCTAATCCTCTCCCGGTAACGGGAGAGGATTAAGTCCCAATAGAGGTAAAGGAGGTTAAAGACATGGCTGTTATAGAATCAAGCATACCACGCAGTCCTGTGCTTCCTTCGCCGACTATGGGGGCAGCTGTAGTCAGATCGGGGAATCAGCAACAGGCAACACCCCCCGTCTCGGCTGAACAGGCAGTACAGGATAAACCCGAACGCAAGGCTTCTCTCCAGGCAGTTCAGCAGGCAGTTAATCAGGCCAATGCTTCGCTCCCTGGTTCCAATGAATCTATTGCATTCGGATATGAAGAAAAGCTCGGACAGTTATACGTTCAGGTGACGGATAAACATAGCGGTGCGGTAATTCGTGAAATCCCATCCAAGGAATTCATTCAACACAGCGTGTTTATGCGTGAAATGATTGGTTTATTGCTGGATAAAAAGGCCTGAGTCATGGCTGTAACGAGTTCAATCGCAAGTATAATATCCGGCCAGGTGGCCGGGTTTGATGCCCAGGGAGCTGTTGACGGACTGCTGGGTATCCGGAAATTCGAGATCAGCCAACTGCAGAAAAAGCAGGACGCGATCACGGCCAGACAGGACGCTTTTCTGCAGGTGAATAATGCAGTAAGCAGCCTGCGCACTACGGCCATCGGCATGGCGGATAAAACCGCCTTTTTCGGATACACTGCCAGTCTTGCCAGCAGCTCCTCAACGGTTTCTGCTTCAACATTGATGGATGTAAGCGGCACATCGGGTGTGACGGCAGGGCAACACAATATCATTGTCTCCCAGGTTGCTCAGGCTGAACGCCTCTCTTCTTCAGTAGCCGTCAAAGATGGCACAGGTACAGCTACCGCCAGTGCATCCACTGCACTCAATATCAGCGGCAGTTTTCTGCTTGCCGGTACAACAGTTACCATTACTACATCGGATTCGCTGGACAATATCGCAGCCAATATCAATCAATTGAATACTGGTGCTTCCGCGACCGGTGTTTCTGCATCGATTATGAAAGTGGCTGATAACGATTTTCGCCTTATTCTGGCATCCGATACAACCGGTGCAACCGGGTTTACCCTGACCGGTGCAGATCTGGATGCAGCAGGCACACTGGCTTCATTGCAGCTCGGCGCAACAGGGCAGGCCAATGCATTTCAATCATTACAAACCGCGCAGGATGCCAATATATCGATAGATGGTCTGGCGATAACGCGTAGCAGCAACACGATTACCGATGCACTCTCCGGAGTTACACTGAGCCTGAAGCAGGCTGATCCGACGGTGACCGTGAATATGAATATCGATGTCGATCAACAGGCACTGCGTGCGAATGTGCAGAGCTTTGTCGATGCCTACAACAGCGTGCAGACACTGATCAATGACCAATTCAAATTTGACCCCAATACAGGTGTTGGCGGCGTACTGGCAGGTGAGCCACTGCTGACATCGATTCAGGGGAGCATGTCGAGTAATCTGCTCAAGAGCGTTCCTGGTTTGGCTACCGACAGGAATAGCCTGGTCATGGTCGGTGTGGAGCCGGATATCAATGGTCAGCTGATCATCAATGAAGACAGGTTCGGCACATTTCTGGCCAATGATCCCACGGCCATTCGTGATGTATTTGTCGCGCAGGGCAGCAGTACAAATAATAATATACAGTTTCTTACCAACGGCCTGAACACACCATCCGGTACATATAGTGTGAATGTTACGCAGGCTGCTACCAAGGCCGCGGCAACTGGTACCACTGACTTGACTGCCGGTCTGGCGGCGAATGAAACTGTAACCATTACTGATGCCGGCAGCTCGCGCCAAGCGGTGGTCAACCTGACAGCAGGACAATCACAAAGTTCGATTATTACGGCACTTAATGCGGAACTGTTGAACGTCTACACTGAACAGCACCAGCTCTCCACGGCACTTACAGCGGGCGGCCCCGCGGCCAATGGTGCTACCACTTTTTCAGCCCTGGGTCTCGGTGTTGCAGCCGGTGACACGATCAGTATCAGCGGCACGCTGCGCTCGGGTGCGAGCGTAAGTAACAGCTATACTGTTCTGGATCCGGCGGTAGATACCGTTTCATCGTTATTGACTGCTATTCAGTCTGCATTTAATCAGGAAGTAACGGCCACAATTGATGTTGCTGGAAAAATTACACTGACGGATGTATCAACAGGAGATAGTCAGCAGACAATAGGGCTTACCGCCAACAATCAGGGGGGCGGCACGCTCTCTTTTGGCAGCGATACCATTGTGACTGATGGGCGCTACGCACTGTCGGCACAAGCAGTCATATCGGGGACAGGTATCGCCATAGAGTCGAAATCCTATGGTAGCGCCAGCGGGTTTACGATAGCGCAAAGCGTGGATGGACTGGGTATTGTTAATCAAAGTATTGCCGGAACGGATGTGGCTGCCACAATCAATGGATTGGCTGCGAACGGTACAGGACAGCTGTTGATAGGAACCTCCGGTAATATTGATGGCCTGTCGTTATTGTATACAGGCAGTGCAACAGGGGCCGTTGGTGACCTCAGTGTCGGGGTTGGCGTTGCTGCCGGATTTGACGGCTTGTTGGAGATGTATGCCAATCCGGTCACCGGCCTGATTCAGAATACCATGCAGAGCGACCAGGCGAGTTTTGATACGCTGACTGCCAAAATGGATAATCTGACGGTACTTATGGAGCAACAGCGTGTATCGCTTACCACGCAGTTCACGCATATGCAGCAGGCCATGGCATCACTGCAAAACTCCAGTAGTTTCATGTCGCAGGCATACGGACTGGCTAGTGCGGTAAATGCGTAACGTTTTGAAGCCTTGGGTTACTGACAACGCATCAACCTGAAATCCTGTTATGGATAGTCACTTTTACATTTTAGCGGTTCCGATGGATGGCCAGTACCCTTGGTCATGACGCTCTTGCGCGCTAACAATTGTAATCTGCACTAAGGCTACAATTAACAGGTTTTGCATTGAAAATATTCTGCAGAAAATGCAATTTTTTACTTTAGTTTACGTTTTCTCAGCCGATAAATATATATAACCGGGAAGAGCGATGATCGCTCAATCACACAACCGCATGGAGGCAATATTATGACACGTTATCAGGCATATCAGGCATATCAGGGAAATCAGGTTGAAGGGGCTGGGCCGTTGGGGCTGGTACTTTTGACGTACGAAGCACTGTTTAAATCATTGGGTCGCAGTCGTATGGCGATTCAGGCAGGGGATATGTATGCTGAAGCTACGCATACAAGCAGATCTGTAGAGGCTCTGATCGAGTTGAATACCAGTCTGAATATGGAAGCCGGTGGCGATATTGCCCAGAGCCTGGCCAGTCTGTATATGTATATGATTAATCGTTTGTCTTCAGGGTTGTGCTCTTCCTCAACCGAGCATGTGGATGAGGTCATCACTCTGGTTCAGGAATTGCGCGAAGGCTGGATGCAGTTGTCGTCGCAGCAGAAGCATGAGTCCAATCAGAATCGCCCGCAGCTGAGAGTTGCCACTGGATGAGTGATACCTCTGATGATCTGCATGTCATGGAGACTTTGCTATCAGCATGTCGCGAGCGCCTGAACGATTTGAACAGGGCTGTGAAGGGCAAGCAGTGGCAACGGGCTGCCTCCATTGCAACAGATTATGCCGGCTTGCTGGCCAGACTCGCTACTGTTGATGCATCGCCAGCAGAGCGTGAAGAGATGGTACAGCTGGATATCAGGCATCGCCGTTGTATGCGGCAGTTGTCGCGTCAAATGGCTGCAATGAGTGAGAATATTGCCAGTCTGGAAGAAGGTAAGAAGGCTGTACAGCGCAGCCGGGATCTGACTGAATCTATCTACCGACAGTGATTGTTGCCTGGCTGACTGTTCAGCCAGGCTTCCACTTCCGTTTTAATCAACAGTAGCAGTTGCTGATTGGCAGCTTCAAAGCGCAGAACAATAGCAGGCTCAGTATTGGAGGCCCGTAACAGGGCCCAGCCCCAGTTATTCTTGTCGCCGTACATGATGCGCAGGCCATCTATGCTATTGATCTGATAGCCCAGCGACTCAAAATGTGTTCGGGCGGCCTCAATCAAGCCGAACTTCGCATCATCCGGGAACGGCAGACGAATTTCGGGCGTGACCTCGGAGTGGGGCAGATCTCCCAGCATCAATGATATGGGGCGGTTTTCATCTGCTAACATCTGCATGATACGGGTGCCGGCATAGACAGCATCATCAAAGCCGAAAAAGCGGTCAGCGAAAAAGAGGTGGCCGTTCATCTCTCCGGCCAGCAATGCGCCGGTCTCTTTCATCTTGGCCTTTATCAGTGAGTGACCGGTACGCCACATAATAGCCGTGCCACCGGCAGCTTCGATACCTTCATACAGGTGTTGTGATGATTTGGCCTCGGAAATAATGGTGGCGCCGGGTTGCTCCCGTAACAAACGGTGTGCAAGCAGCAGCAACAGCATATCGCCGGCGACCATCTTTCCCTGTTCATCGAGGATGCCGATGCGGTCACCATCCCCGTCAAAACCGATCCCTATATCTGCATGATGCAGACGTACGGCATCGGCAAGATCACGCATATTTGCTTCCACAGTCGGATCCGGATGATGGTTGGGGAATCTGCCATCCGGCTCACAGTAAAGCTCAATGACCTCGCAGCCCAGACTGCGGTAGATGGGGGCAGCCACAATCCCCGACGGTCCGTTACCTGCATCAATGACCACCTTTAGCGGGCGTGAAAGCGGGCAATCGCTAACGACGAATCGATGATAGGTATCGCGAATATCCACCATGCCAATAAAGCCGGACTGTTGGGCTTTGGCCATAGGTTGTTGCATCAGTGCTTTGAGCTCCTGAATCTCATGCCCGTGCAGACTGTTGCGTCCGCGCATCATCTTGAAGCCGTTGTGGTCAGCCGGGTTGTGGCTGGCGGTGACCTGAATGCAGCCGGCCGTATCCAGATGGAAAACAGCATAATAGGCCAGCGGGGTAGGACCCATGCCCATATCCAGGACATTGATACCTGCATCGGTAAGCCCCTGCATGACGGCCTGTTGCAGCAGAGGTCCGCTCAGACGGACATCACGACCAACGATAACAGGGCGCATCTCCCCGGTCGGCAGTGTGGCGGCAAAGGCCATGCCCAACCGGTAACCGAGATCCGGTGTGATTTCACTCTCGGCAATACCGCGAATATCGTATTCGCGAAATGTGTGATGCGGAAACTGCTTCAAATATAAATCCTTATAAGAATCTATTTTACCGCAAAGGGCGCAAAGGTACGCAAAGGAAAAACTAGAATTTATTTGCAATTCAAGTTGCCTGGAGTAGGTAGTACTACTCGATAAAATATGAATACGAGTCAATCACGGCATACTTTCTATGTATTTGTTTCCCTTTGCGTTCTTTGCGGTAAATTTTTAGCTTATAGAGCGCGACAAGCAGGCGAGTATAAACACGCTGCTTGCGATACGAAAGGTGTAACCTATGCTGCGCTCCCATGTCCACTCCTTCCTCCTCCGGCCTTAATGAAGCCCAGTATCAGGCAGTCTACTATCGTAACGGGCCATTGCTGGTGCTTGCGGGTGCCGGTTCCGGTAAAACACGTGTAATTACCGAGCGTATTGCCGCGCTGGTTGAGCGTGATGTGCCTGATCATGCGATTACCGCTGTGACCTTTACCAACAAAGCTGCCAAAGAGATGCGTGAACGATTGCAGCAGCGACTCGGTGATAAAGCCAAGGGCCTGCGTATATGTACCTTTCATGCGCTTGGCCTGGCCATGGTGCGTGAGCATGCCGATCTGGTCGGGCGCAAGGCCAATGTATCGGTATTCGCCGGCACAGAGCAGAAAACCGTTATGCGTTCTGTATTGACCGAATTGAAACTGGCTGCGGATGCCGATCAGGTGGATCGCATGGTATCGCGCGTCTCATCGCTGAAGTCCGGCCTGCTGGCAGTGCATGATAACCAGCTGGCGGTTATTCGTCAGACCTATGACGCGCTGCTGGAAAAGATGAATGCGGTCGATTTTGACGATCTGCTGGTCATGCCGGTGACGCTGATGACAGACCATGCCTCAGTGCGTGCGATCTGGCGCGAGCGGGCGCGCTATTTTCTTGTCGATGAATATCAGGATTCCAGTCGCATCCAGTATCAACTGGTGCGCCTGCTGGTGCCGGATAATGGGAATCTGACGGTGGTGGGTGATGACGATCAGTCGATTTACGGCTGGCGTGGCGCGGAAGTCAAAAACCTGTTTCAGCTGGAGCGGGACTATACCAGTCTGAATGTGGTTCGACTGGAAGAGAACTATCGCTCTACCGGTTCTATCCTGCAGGCATCCAACTCGCTGATTGCCAATAATGCCGAACGCCTGGGTAAAACACTGCGTTCGACCCTTGGTCAGGGTAAACCGATACGGGTTTGGGGAAACCCTAATCCGGATGAAGAGGGCAGGCGTCTGGCCGGCGATATCAAATCCCATCACGCCCGCTCCGCTGGTCAGTGGGATGCCTACTGCGTGCTCTATCGTGCCTCATTTCAGGCACGTCCCGTAGAGCTGGCTTTGCGCGAAGCCGGTATTCCCTACCATGTCAGTGGCGGCCTCTCCTTTTTCGATCGGGCCGAGATACAGGATACGCTGGCCTATCTGCGTCTGATTGCCAATTTCAATGATGATCTGGCTTTTATGCGTGCCATTGCCCGCCCGCGTCGTGGTGTCGGTAGCAAGGCATTGGGTGATCTGGGCTTTTTTGCCATGTCCGAGGGGTGCTCGCTGCTGGATGCCTGTCTGCATGAGTCTCTGGATCACAAGCGTGCCGAGGTGCTGCGGGAGTTCGGTGATATGATCGTCGGGCTGGAGCATCAGTTCCGCCACGGTGAGCCGGATGAAGCCTTTGATGCTGTGCTGGATATGACCCGGCTGGAAGCGGCCATTCGCGCCGAGGCTGATGATCAGGAGGTGGCCGAGCGGCGCATGGGTAATGTGCTGGAGCTGCGCCGCTGGTGGGTGATGCATACCGAGCGCGGTGGTGACCTGACCGAATTTTTGCAGCATATCTTTCTGATGGCCGAGAGGCAGGATGATGATCCATCCGGTCAGGTACGTTTGATGACCGTACATGCAGCCAAGGGGCTGGAGTTCGACCATGTCTATGTGATCGGCATGGAAGAAGGCATTTTTCCGCATCGCAATGCATTGGAGGAGAACCGCATGGAGGAGGAGCGTCGCCTGATGTACGTGGCGATGACTCGCGCCCGCTTTATGCTGACGCTCAGTTATTCGCTAACCCGTCGCCGCTTCGGTATGATTGAAAAGAGTGCTCCCTCTCTGTTTCTGAAAGAGCCGGATCAATCCGTATTGCGCTGGGTGGATAAGGAGATCGACAGCGAAGACGCGAAAGAAGAGGCCCAGGACCATATGGCCGCGATGCGCAAGATGCTCGGTCTGGATTAACCGTCAGCGCTGTTTGACTATGGTGGCTGCGGCCGCCCTGCGGCACTGGCGATTACAGCAGCCACTGTGTCAATATTCCGCCACCTGTCATCAGGAACAAAAACAGCACACCGGCAAACAACAGCGGTTTCAGCCCCAGTTGCCGCATGCGGTCTAAGCGGGTTTCCAGACCGAGTGCGGCCATGGCGGCAGATAGCATTAGTGTATCCAGCAACGCGAGGTTCTGATGCAGCTGTGGTGGCATGCTCCAGCTTGAGTTGATGATCACCACCACAATGAAACCGAAAGCAAACCATGGGATGGTCAGTCCGGATCTGCCATGGCAGGTGTTACTCTCCTTGCTGCGCCACCACAGCGTAAGCAGCATGAGTACAGGAGCCAGTAGCATCACCCGTAACAGTTTGACGATCACGGCTGTCTGCGCCGCGTTATCACCTATGCCATGACCTATGGCGACAACCTGTGCCACCTCATGCACGGTGGCGCCTGTATAAATGCCGAAGGATTCCGGAGTGGCACCGGTGATATGAAAAATGAGTGGATAGATCAGCATCGCCAGACTGCCAAATATCACCACCGTGGCCACAGCCATGCTGGTATGAGCGCTGCTGCCGCGTACAACCGGTTCCGTGGCAACTACCGCCGCCGCACCGCATATGGCGCTGCCGGCAGCAATCATCACGGCCAGATCATGCTCTAGCCTGAATACCCGTATACCGAGCCATGTACCGCCGATCAGGATCGTGGTGATGACGATCAGGTCGATGGCAAATGCTTGGCCGCCAACGTGCAACAGCTGTTCGATACTGACATGCAAACCAAATAGCATAATCCCTGCGCGCAATAGCTTCTGCTGCGCAAAATGTATGCCCGGCTGCAGCATAGCCGGCAGCCGGTGAGCGTTGCCGAGCAAGATGCCGATGAACAGGGCCAGCGATAGAGGGCCGATACCGAAGTCAGCAAGGGAGAGCGTCTGCGCAAGCCACCAGGCAACAGTGATGATCATCGTAATCACACCTATACCGGCTGTCATCGATAAGCATGAGTGTTTCCAGCTGGTTGCAGGCACTGCGCACCTCCTGTTGGCAAAAGCCTTGCGCAGACTAGAGTACAGAAATGATTCATAGAAATTCATATTATTCATATTGTTTCACTGCTGTCCGGTTAAACATTGATCAGGCTCAGTTGGTTTAAATTTTCAGTTGGTTGTCGTTTTGGTGGAGGCGATTGTTTCATCACTAATTCGAGGATATCTCTCCGCTGCATGAGATTAACCGA
>Ga0210009_1000531_pt1 | contig 41846 bp, 37 predicted proteins | sample CryGeyCG2114_065_FD_185457 | JGI IMG/M metagenome (GOLD analysis project Ga0210009, IMG submission 185457) | Groundwater microbial communities from aquifer - Crystal Geyser CG12_big_fil_rev_8/21/14_0.65 (SPAdes) (version 2) | ecosystem: Environmental > Aquatic > Deep subsurface > Groundwater ...
TTTGCATCTTTGTTTCACCTTTTGGGTTGTTTATATTTGTTTTTTTTTTCATTACAAAAGTACTGATTTTACAGTACATAAACACCCAAAAGGTTTTTTTTATGTATGCTAATCGCTCAAGTTAGGTAAAAGTAACTTTGAATGCTTTCCATAACAATCCATTTGTAAGAACTACAAAATCAACTCCTTGATTTGCGGCGTAATCAACTGCTTGTTTTACATAAGTATCTTTTAGTTCTAACCCGATTGCTTTAACTTCAATCAATAGTTCAAGCTTTCCGTTTAGTTTTGTAGCAAGGTCGCAATAGGTAGAACGAATGGAAAACTCAGATGTTATTTCAGAATATTTATCGTACCCGAATATTTCAGAGAGCATATCCGTTACAATAATTACAGTGTCGGATTCATTTACATCCCTTGCTTTTGCTGTCGCTAAAACCGGTTGGAATTTTTTTAACCCAGCAACTAATCTCTCAAAACCTTTTTCTGAATATTTGCCATTGTCTTACCCCTTATGATTTTTGAATCCTAATTGATAATCTCGCTACTAATCTTTTGCACAAAGATTTTCATTTCTCAAAAGGATGATAAACAAACCTCATCTATCATCCTTATAAATTATTCTTGTTACTTTCTACTTGTTACTTTCCACTAAATATCAAACTTAATTCCTTGTGCCAGAGGCATTGTGGTTCCGAAGTTAATCGTGTTGGTTTGTCTTCGCATGTAAGTTTTCCATGCATCTGAACCAGACTCACGTCCACCGCCGGTTTCTTTTTCACCGCCGAATGCTCCGCCTATCTCCGCACCGGATGTTCCGATGTTAACATTGGCGATACCGCAGTCGCTTCCCCATGCAGAAAGAAATTCTTCAGCTTCCCGTAGGTTGTTGCTAAAAATAGAAGAGGATAATCCTTGTACTACATTATTATTTAAAGAGATAGCATTATCCACCTCACCTTTATATTTGATCAAATATAAGATAGGTGCGAAGGTCTCTTCTTGGACAATTTTGTAATGGTTCTCTGCTTCTACTATTGCAGGACGAACATAACACGCTGAAACATAACTTGCTCCTTCCATTACTTCACCGCCAAAGAGAATTTTTGCTCCTTCTTCGTTTGCCTGTTCCAAAGCCATTTGGAAGAGTTTAACTGCTGATCTGTCGATCAACGGACCAACATGATTCTTCTCATCCAATGGATCACCAATCTTGAGACCTGAATAAGCCATTAGCAATGATTCTTTAACTTTATCATAAATAGATTCATGAATGATCAGACGCCTTGTACTTGTGCATCGCTGTCCAGCAGTCCCTACGGCACCAAATACGCAGGCCGGGATAGCGAGTTTAAGGTCTGCATCCGGAGTAATAATAATGGCGTTATTCCCTCCGAGTTCTAAAATGGCTCTCCCGAACCTTCCTGCGATCACCTGAGAAGCATGTCTTCCAACAGCTGTTGATCCGGTAATTGAAATGAGGGGTACCCGTTTATCGTTCAGTAAACGTTCTCCAATTGTGGAGCCTTTTCCGATTATCAACGAGAAAATACCTTCTGGCAGATCATTTTCATTTAATACTTGGGCAACTATCTTTTGTGTGGCGATCGCAGTTAGAGGTACTTTAGAAGAGGGTTTCCAAATATTAACATTTCCGCATGCAGCCGCGAGCATTGCATTCCAAGCCCATACAGCTACCGGAAAATTAAAAGCGGAAACAGTTACAACTATTCCTAAAGGATGATATTGATCGTACATTCTGTGGTTTTCTCTCTCCGAATGCATCGTAAAGCCGTATAGTTGGCGCGAAATCCCAACGGCGAAGTCGCAAATATCAATCATCTCCTGAACTTCACCCAATCCTTCCTGCAAAGATTTTCCCATTTCATAGGAGACGAGATGTCCCAACGGATCTTTAAATTCACGTAATTTCAACCCGATCTGTCTCACGATTTCCCCCCTTTTAGGTGCGGGAATGTGTCGCCATTCAGAAAAAGCTTTTTCAGCAGTATCAACAATCTCCTCGTAATCTGCAGTGGAAGCTTGATAAACTGCACCAATAAATTCTCCATTTACAGGTGAGTGAATAGTGAGTTTTGTTTCTGAAGTTGATTCGTTCCAGGTCTGCCCCGTGGATGATCCATAATTTTCAGATTTTATACCGAGTTTTGATAGAAAGTCCATTTGATCTCCCTTATTTTAAATATTCGTAGTATCAAACTTATGAGGATTTGAGAGAATTAAAAAACCATTTGGTTTGTCTTCTTTGAGTAAATTTAAGCGAGCGCTTGAAATTTGTTGTCTCAAACCTTAACTTGCAGACGATTAATTTATGATTTTAAGAACAATTCATATTACCCATAAGAAGAGCAAAAGTTTAAGAAACTATTTGGTCTCCCGCTTCGAACACGTCTTCTAGATTTCTGTTCTACTCTAAACTTTTTAACACTCATTTTTAATTTTATTTAGAGGTTATTATGAACAGCGCAGATCTCAAAGAGTTTATCTCTTTACAACATAAATTCATTGAACCGAATTTGGTTCACGAGACTTTGAAAAAGTATATGCTCGTTGACGGCTTTGACATCGTTCTCGATTTACGGAAGAGTCACGGGCTCTACCTTGTTGACTCAAAAACAAATGATGAATACTTAGACTTTTTTTCCTTTTTTGCGTCATCCCCGTTAGGGATGAATCATCCTAAATTTCACACAGAAGATTTTAAAGAAAGAATGCTGCTGGCAGCATTGCACAAACCTTCAAATTCGGATATTTATTCTACGATAATGGCTGAATTTGTCGAGACATTCGGAACAATAGCTAAACCGGATCATTTTAAATATTTGTTTTTTATTACAGGCGGGACGCTCGCAGTTGAAAATGGATTGAAGGTTGCTTTTGATTGGAAGGTTCGGAAAAATTTTAAGAAGGGTTATACAAAAGAAGTCGGAACAAAAGTAATCCACTTCAAAGAAGCTTTTCACGGAAGAAGCGGTTACACGATGTCGTTAACCAACACCGACCCGAATAAAGTAAAGTATTTCCCAAAATTTGAGTGGCCCAGAATTGATAATCCTAAAATTATTTTCCCGCTTGAAGATCATTTAAGTGAGGTTATTGTTGCCGAAGAAATTGCAATAGCGCAGATCAATAGTGCAATAAAAGAAAACCCGGATGATATTGCCGCCATCATTCTGGAGCCGATCCAGGGTGAAGGGGGAGATAACTTTTTCCGTAAGGAATTCTTTCTAAAACTTCGCCAAATTGCGGATGAAAATGAAATACTGCTTATATTTGATGAAGTGCAAACCGGGATGGGAATGACCGGCAAAATGTGGGCGGCTGAATATTATGTCCTGCCTGACATTATCTCCTTCGGAAAAAAAGCACAGGTTTGTGGAATTATGGTAAGTGATAGAATTGATGACGTTGAGGATCATTGTTTCAGAAAATCCAGCAGAATAAATTCGACGTGGGGAGCTAACTTGCCGGATATGCTTCGTTCTACCACAATCTTAGAAGTGATGCAAGAAGATAATCTCCTGGTTCATATCACTGAAGTCGGGAAATACCTGCTTAGTCAATTAGAGATATTGCAACTTGAATTCCCAACATTGATTGAACGTGCACGCGGATTAGGATTGATGTGTGCGTTTGATTTCAAAAGCGCTGAACTTCGAAATCAATTCTTGCATGAGTGTTATAAAAATAAATTAATTCAATTGGGCTGCGGCGCTAAGTCAGTTCGTTTCAGAACTCCACTTATTGTAACAAATGATGAACTTGACGAAGGTTTGAAAATTATCAGGAATGTTTTAATTTCGCTTCGTAAATAATTTACAATAATCTAAACTACTTGCACGAAGCGGCTCTTTAAAAAGAGCCGTTATCGTTTTAAAGAGTTTAATGAGTCCCTTTAAATTTTCACTTTAAACTTACCCCGATGTTCTTTAACTTTCCTAAAATTAAATGGAGCTTTTTTGAAAAGAATATGTGCCCTTTTTCTGTTGATAAATACAACTGTCTTTTCACAGGATTTTCAGTTGGCAAATCAGGTGGGATCGTTTTCTGAAGCTACATCCTTTGCGATGTCACCACAAGGATATTTTTATGTTGCTGATAACGGCAGTGATGAAATTTATAAAATTGATTCACTCGGAAATGAGTTAACCGCATTTGGCGGTTATGGATGGGAGAGCGGGCGGTTTGATTATCCAATTGATGTTTCACTCAATACACTCAATATTTTTGTTACTGATAAGAATAATCATTCCATTCAGCGATTTGATAAAGATTTGAACTTCATTTCCCGCCTTTCCACCCGTGATGGGGACAATGCAGATGCCGCCTTCGGGTTTCCGTTAAGCGCCGATATCTCTACTATGGGGGATTTGTTCATTCTCGACTCGGAGAATAAACGCATCCTTAAATTTGACCTCTTCGGTAAATTCATTCTTCAGTTTGGAGGATTTGATGCCGGAGATTTTTCCATCAAAAATCCTAAAAAGTTGATTGTAACCGAGAGTAACAACATTCTGGTACTCGATGGAAGAAGTTTAATAGTTTTTGACATTTTTGGAAACGGGATCACTAAAACAGCCTTACCTGAGAATTTTTTTTCAATTGATAAACATTACAATACAATTACACTAACGAGCGATAGTTCAATTTACATTTCATCTTTTGATTTGAATAAAATTTCGTTCAGAAAACTTTCATTGCACGGACTGCCTGAAAACACTCTGTTTAATGCTTCATTAGGCGTTGAAGATAAAGTTTACGCCTTAACTAATAACACCATTTACTGCTTTGTTTTAAGTGAAAACTAAATTGATCTTAGCAATAATCCTTATCTTCATGGCAAGCTGGATCGCAGGATTCTCGATGTATTCTTTTCTTCCTCAAAATAATCCGCTGCAAGCTTTTTATCCTTTCCTAAAAATGAATTATGCAAGAGTTTGTCATCAAACGCTGGATAAAAGTTTCGAGATGAATGGTTCGTACTTCTTGGTCTGTTCGAGATGCACCGGAATATATTTGGGTGCTTTTGTAGGGGTACTTTTGCTTACATTTCCAATAATAAAGAATTTGTATTCCTCATATAAATATTTTTTCGCTTTTTCACTCGTGTTATTGATTGATGTGTTAGTAAATAATTTTATTTTCACAGACTACAACAAAACTACGGCATTTTTTAGCGGGTATCTCTTTTCTTTTTTTACCGTCAACTTTGTTATTTTAGAATTAAAAAGAAATCATTTCTTTCAATCAATGCAAAAACATATTTAAGATATGAAAAATAAACTTTCTCCGGCAATTGTCTGCGGATTTGGGGCTGCCGTTTTGGGAACAATCCCGGGAGTAAAAAGCTTCGGCTGTTGTTTGCTGCTGCCTGCAGCCACTATGCTCAGTCTCTATCTTTACTTACGGATAACATTTTTTCACGAGAGTGTCACCGCAAAGACTGCTATGTTCATCGGGTTAATAACAGGTTTATTTTCGGCTTTCTTTTCAGGTTTTTTTGATCTCCTCATCACATATATTTTCCATACAAACGATATTGTCTTTAGTTTACCGCAAGTTGAGCTACTTATAAGTACTTACAACTTGGGTGATATTGGGAAAGAAACCATCGCAATATTAAGAAACATGAGCAATGAAATAACAACAAATGGTTTTTCTCTCACTTACACTTTTTTCCTTTTGTTTAATAATATTATTATAGATTCTCTTTTCGGAGTCATTGGCGGGCTCATAGGTATGTCAATTTTCAACAAAAAATATTTTACAAAGTTATGATTGCTGCATTCATTTTTTTCGCTCATTATATCTTTACCATTATCATCTTCACAAAGAAATGGCAGGACGAAAATCTATCCGGTGCTTTACTTAACATTGGTTTGATCGGTGTTTTGTTTGCTGTTGGCTGGACGATGACAACAATGCTCGCAAAGATAGTTATGGAACCTGAAGGATTTGGAATTTATTACGACCGAGATACGTTCGCGCTTACCTTGTTAGCTTTAGCAGAATATTTTTTTTACCGGATGTATTACAAAGATGCGTTTATTGAAGCCGGTACGGAAAAACGATAATTGCAAATTGTTCAGTCTTTTTTTGCTGCAAGGGAAGCGGCTCAAACCGCCACTGGCGCAAAGAATTGATGGCTGCATTTTCAAGTTTTGTATCAGCTTTTGTTAGCGGGAAAATTGTACCGACCGTTCCATCCGGTAAAATTGAAAAACGTAATCGGATATCAATTTCTTTGTTTACTCCTTCCGGATACGCAGGCAGTGTGTAGCTGTAGATTTTTCTTTTGCCGTTCCCACCCCATTCTATATCGAATCCAGAAACCCCCGTCCCTGCACCTTTCTTTCCTTTAGGCTCAATAACTTTTTCATCATTTTTCTTTTTTGCACTCACGGAGACGTCATTATCAAAAGTATTCTTCACCTTGGGTACTTCAACCTCTTCTTTTGATTCTTCCTTTAGTTCTTCAAGTTTGCGGTCATCCAATGTTGAAAGCACATTATTTCCACTGGCACCCGAAGAACCATCTGTTATCCCGCCGAAGCCGACTTCAATATATTCTTTCACCGGATATTCAACCTCCAGCTTCATATAAAATAATAACACTAAAAGCCCTGCGTGAAAGATGATCGAAACGAGATAGGAAGTATTTCGTGTTTTGCGTTCTGTCATTCGGAGGTATTACAAATTAACTTTTTCTGTTTCGATGGTAAATTTATCTATGCCGATCCCCCTGGCAGAATCTATAACTTTTATCACCAAATCAACCGGAACGCTTTTATCTGCTCGGAGAATTAAATTATTTTCCGGGCTGGCAGCTTTCATTTGACTTAATTTTCCAGGGAGCATTTCAAGTTGAATCTTTTCTTCTCCCACAAATATTTCGCCTTTATCCGAAAGAGTAACAACTAACTTAGAAGGTGCAAGTTGTTCGTTATTTTTTGCCCCCGGCAATTTTATTTTCACACCCGTTTGTAAAACAAACTGCGAGGTAAGCAGAAAAAAAATAAGCAGAAGCATCACAATATCAGTTAACGACGAGACGCTAAAGTTGATGAGAGGTTTATTATTCATTTCAAGTTTCATAGCATCCTCTAAAGACTAATTTCATCATCGTCTTCGTTCCCTTTTTTGATACGGGAAGCTTCCTCAACGATGTCAATCAAATCAGTTGAAATAACTTCAATGTCGGCAATTAGTTTTTTAATTTTTTCTGTAAAGAAATTGTAAAATGCAAACGCCGGAATTCCAACTATCAATCCGAAAACAGTTGTGATTAACGCTTCCCAAATACCGCCGGCTAAATCCGATGGATTTGCTGCACCCATTAAATCCTGTATCGTTTGAAAAGCAGTAACCATTCCGGTAACTGTTCCTAAAAAACCAAGCATGGGAGCGATACCGGCAACAGTGGCAAGGGTAGACAACCCTTTTTCGAGTTTAGAAATTTCTTGTCTGCCGGCGTCTTCTAAAGCTTCTTTTACCCGTTGATGACCGAAACGTATCTTTTTTAACCCTTTTTTAATGATGTTTGCCGCGGGCGTTTTCTCACTATTACAGAAAGCAATAGCTCCCGCAACATCATGCTTCTTTAAAAGAGTTCTCAACTTTATCATAAATGCGGCAACATTAACTTTTGATTTATGCAACAAGATAAATTTGTCAATAGCTACAGCGACACCAATAATTGAGCTTAGCAAGATGGCGTACATTATTACTCCGCCCTTGAGAAACATAGTCAATAAATCCATACTTCTTTCCTATTGTTTTACTTAATTGAATTGTGAAAAGTTGAATGTAACAAGTTCTTTCTTCTACTTTCTACTTTCTACTTTCTACTTTCTACTTTCCACTTTAAAGAACCTGGCTGCTTCTTCAGCAGAAGAAAATCCGCCAACTTTTACCCTGTACCATGTTCCTCCTTTTTGAGGGACAACTGCCGAAGTTTTGAAAGCTTTAAAACCCTTCCGCTTAAGCCTGGCAACTTCCTGATCGGCAATCGCCTCTGACTTCCATGAAGAAAGTTGTACGACATAACTGGAACCCTCAATGTAAATGTTGTCACGAACTAAACTACTTCTTTTAGTCTCCGGGGCTTTTTCTTTAATGACACCTTTTTTATTTACCGTTTCTTTTAAATCAACAGCTTTCGAATTAGACAATGGGGTCTGAGTTTGGGTTTGGGTGGTTTTCCCACTTGTTTTATTTCTCGGATTATTTTTTGAAAAAAGATCATTCGCTTCAACTTCATTTTTTGCAGCCGGATATCTCTCTGTTGGGGATTCGATACCAGAGTTAACGGAACTTTGAATATTATTTTGAATTTCCGGTTCAGGTTTAGGTGATTCGGAAACTTTAACTTCGTATGGATATGTTACAGGGATGTCATATTCACGCTCAATTACGATAGGTTTAATTTTTATTGCCGGGGCGGCATCTTCCCCTAATTTCAACCAGAGAGGAATTCCCCACATCTTCCAATAGAGTACTGAAATAATAATAACGATTAAAAATACCGAGGTGATTAACCAAAATTTGTTACCTTTTTTTTTGTTGTTTGGCGGTTCACCCTCTTCATCTGTTTCTTCATCATCGGGAACAGTAAATTCATCTTTTTCAGTTTTTTCAACTGTTAAGTTGTACGCATCTTTAGCCCAAGCCTGAAGACTTGCATCAGTTTCTAAATTGGATTCGGTTTTTTCAACAGTGAAATTACTGAATGGATCTGATTCTTCGAGTAATTTTTCCTGATCATGCGTAAGGACAAATTCTGATGTTGATTGCACGGGTAAAAATTCGACATCGTGAACTGTGTCATCCTGCTCAGCCAATTCACCTGCCTGTATCTCACCACCCTCATCTTCTTCATTGATTTCAGTGTTGAACAACTTTTCAAATTCCGAAAGATCAATACTTAATTCTTGAGTTTTATCTTTAGCTTTAACTTCTTCGTATTCGCGCCCAGAGGTTTCATGGTTCAATTTTTCATGCAGTTTCGCAAAATCAACTTCTTCAATTTTAGTCTGAGAGGTAACTGTATCTTCGGTGGCAATGGGTTGTTCTAATTCATCGCCGCCAAAATTCCAGCTTGAGGATTCAACCTCAACGGGTTCCTCAACAGTTTCTTCAACAAAAGTATGATTAACCACATCTTCAAGTGAAGGTTGGACAGAAAGAATTTCCTCTTCCTGCAGTTCACGTTTCCAACTATTACCAAAATCCCAGCCAAACTCTTGAACCTCTTTTGCTATTTCTTCGTGTAGAGATTCATCGGATGGGAGATGGTCTTCTGTTTCGGAAGGATTAAAACTCCACGCAAAATCTGAAGGAGTTAGTGCTGCGGGGGCAAATTCTCCTTTTTGTAAAAGAGCTTCTGCCTTCTCAGAGCAATATTTTTTTAATGAGAAACTCGGTTCAAAATCGAAACCGGACGAAATCATTTCTTTAGCCGGAATAATTTGTTTCCCGACGCTGATGGAAAATACAGAATATTTATCATATTTTGATTCATCGCGAAGAGTGGGAACGGCAAAGACTAAATCTTCAGTTGGGGTATCCAATGGATCTGATGAGCTACAGGTAATCAAATAAAATTCTTTGGTATTCCTAACAATTTTCTTTTGAGAAAAACTTATTTTAAATGGAAGTATAAAAGAATCGGAATTCTGCAACCGTTGATGTAGTAATAAAAGAAAGGATTCCATGAACGATGCAGCATAACTTTCGTCAACCACAGCATAGGAAGTAAGTTTCTTTACTAATTCAGTTCTAGTCATTTTCACCAGATAATTTTAAGCCCCGCCGAAATGCTAAGCGGCAGTTCTTGATAATTCTTCCAAATTTCATTTTTTGAATTAAGAATATTTCGCAATTCGAGTTGAGCAAACATCTTTTCCGAGATATTCATTTCTCCCTTAAATGTAAGGTTAACATAATCTCTCCCTTTTTTTGTATTGGCAAAATTAAGAAAAGCTGGTGAATAATACATCATCGAAGCCGAGAAAGAAATCTCTGGAGTAATGCAGTATCCATAAGTTACCTCAGCATTAATGGGAGTAACATTGGGCACCAAGTTCCCCGAAGTGTCTTGTACATTTTGGAAGAGAACATCACCGACAAAAAATCCATATTTTCCAGAATATAAATTTATTCTTGCAAATGCTGTCGTACCGCGTGCTTCAATGATATCAACCACAAAATTATTTACATTGGGTGAAACAATATTGAAATAAGGATAGCCGGAAGCCGAGAAAAGCGAAAATCCGCAAATTACTTCGAACGCTCTCTCGTATTCGTATTTAAAATTAAAGGCGTATTGAGATTTTACCCTATAAAAAATATTCTTAATCTTTGCATCGGGTGAATAATACCGGTTGGAGTAGATCAAATCTTGCTGTGTGATCATTGAAGAAGTCGGATGATATTCTGCGAAGAGGGAAAAACCTTTCCGGAATTGAATTGCAGCCGCTATGTATGGAGAGATCGTTTTGTTCGAATCTAATTTTGAGAACTCAAAACCAAAATTTGTTTTAACTGAATTTCCGATGGGAAATCCGAATATCCCTTTGGCTTGAATAAATGCATATTTTTCAGGCGAAAGAGGATCATAAGTTGAGGTGAGCGCATGATATTTTCCGAATAGCGAGACCTCAAAAAGTTTGGCAGTATATTTTGTGTAACCGTTCACTTTGAAAATATTTTCATTTACAGAATCACTTTTCATATTCAGATAATTATCCTCAAAAGTAAGGTCGTAGTTAAGTTTCGCAGAGGAAATATTTTGCAGCGATGCGGCAAAGTTTCCGCGGAAAATTTTCCGGTTAAAATCCGGAATTGGTGAAGCGAATAATTTATATGACTCATTTTCAGCTAAAGCAGAGGCGTGAAATTTAGAGAATGGTAAAAAGCTGCTTGAGTCTGAAATGATAGTGTTGTAATGCAGTTCAGCACCATATTTGTTCCTATCTGAGTTGGGCAAATATGCGCGTTGATTCATAGCATGAACGTTTGCCGATAAAATTGATCTTTCAATGGGAATTCTGTATCTCAAAGTTAAAGAGGGAAGGATATTGTTCCCAATCAGAAATTCCGCTCCACCGTTTACAAAATTGATTGAGTCTAAAAACTCTCCGCTCCTTCTAGAGGGTTCCGAAAATTCTTTTACTTCCAATTCATCAGGTGAATAGACAGGTTTGAAAAATTGTTCTGACACCGTCGAAACTACTTCCGGTTTTTGTTTTTCGAGAGGTGGGAACTCATAAGTTTCCTTTCCGGTAATAACAAATTGAGGAAGTTCAACATTGGGATTTTCTTGTCCGAGCATCAACGACAAGCCGAAAATAAAATTTATCAGTATTGAGCTATATACTATCCTCATCTTACATTCCTCAATTTCAGCTGCGCTTCTTTTCCGTATTCATCACTACGGTGCTTCGAGATTACCGTTCTATACATCTCCCTGGCTTTATCTTTATCATTCATCTTCAAGTAAGCATCCCCAAGTTTTAAATAGGATTTTGCAACCCATTCATCATACGTTTGAAAAACATTCAAAACTCGAACAAACGCAGTAATTGCGTTCTGAGTTTTATCCTGTTCTAAAAGCGACAGACCATAAGCGTATTGCGCTTTAGCTGCAATGTCGTCCGTTCTTTTCGAAACAAGTTCTAAAAACAATTTATCTGCACTGTCATATCTTTTTTTCTTCAATTCGATAAGTCCCATTTCAAGCTTTGCTTTATCTGCAAAAATATTTACAGGATAATACACTGAAATTTCTTCGAAGACATCATAAGCGCCCGGCAGATCATTTTTCTTTAGCTGCGTTTCCCCTTTCATAAAGAGCAGCTCCGCAATTCGGGGTGTACTCCGGTATTTATCAATAGCTTTATCGTAAAGTGAAAGCGCCTGATCAAATCTTTTAAGTTGAGTATAGACATTTCCTAATTCGATTACCGCTCCCGGTGCAATATCACTTTGTGCATATGAATTAAATACTATTTTATAATTTTGGATAGCTTCGTCCAAGTTATTTAGATACTGCTCGCACTTTCCGACTTGATAATAGGCGTTAGAAATATATCTGCTCTGAGAAAAATAAGTAATAAAATCCTTATAACTCAATCTTGCCTTTTCGTAATCCCGCTGACTATAGTATAACTCCCCTTTCTTAAAATAGAGCTGATCAGCATAAGTGGAAGCCGGATTCTCGGAGACATAATTATCAATTATCTGAATTGCTTTTTCTAACTCCCCTTTTGCGACATAACAGTATTGAATTCCGTTTAAAGCGTCAAAGACTTGCGGCGAATTCGGGTACTTGGTAATGACCGTTTCATACGAAACTATCGCCGAGTCGTAATTCCCTAAATTGTAAAACGCATCCCCGATAGAATACTGGATTAACGGTGCCAACTTAGAACGGGGCAATTCATCTAACATATTCCTGTATTTATAAATTGCAGGGTAAAAATTGTTTTGTTGAAAGTTGATCCATCCGATCAAGTATAAGACATTTTCGTAATAAATTGATCTCGAATAATTACTCTTAAAATTCTCAAGCTGCTCGATCGCTTTTTGTACTTTTCCCGAGCGATAAAGAGCTAATGCAAGCTGAAAGGAGACATAATCTTTCCCTTTGATACCGTTTTTTAATTTAAGCAAATTTTCATAAGCATCAGCTGCATCATCGTAATTTTTATCTGCAAAGTAACTATCGGCCATCCGGATTCTTGCATCGAATATCTTATCATTTTTCGGGTATTTTTTTGTGAAATCGGAAAAGAAAAATGAAGCGTTTGTATAATCTTTTTGATTAAAATAGCAATAAGCTTTCCCGTATAAAGTGAGCGCTTGCAACCCGGCATCGTCCGTCGAAATTTTATTATAAAAAGTTAGCGCTTGTGCGAAATCTTTTTGCGCGAAATAAGATTCGGCTAAATAAAACGAGACTTTTGCCGATTCAAAATTCGGCGCTCGAAAATCAATATCGCTTAAGATACTAATTGCATCATCATATCTATTGAGATAATAGAGAGCTGTCCCCTTCCCCAACAGTCCGCGATAGACTAATAGCTGATCATCAATTTCATTTTCATTTACCTTATCAAAAAACTGGTATGCAGGTTGAAATCGTTTTTTCTGAAGTTCGATCTCACCTAACATGGTGTATACTTTTCCGTGGACTTCATAATCTTTTGTTTTTATGGCTTGTTGAAGCGCGGCATAGGCTTTATCCAAATCACCATTTGAATAATGAATAACTCCGATTTGATAAAACGCCTGTGCTGCGAGATCACTGGTAAAATGTTTCTTTAAAAAATCCTCATAAATGAGAAGTGCCTCACGCTCATTCCCCGAATATCGCTTTGCTTCACCTTTCCAATAAAAAGATTTTATCCCGATGGAATCATCATCAAGCGATAAAGCATTGAACAATTTATAGGCGTCGTTATATTTTTTTTGCTGAAAGATTGACCACGAGTAAGCATATTTTACTTCCCGGATAAATGACGAGGCGGGATATTTCTCAATTACTTCGCGGTAAACTTTTTCCGCGTTCGCATACTCCCCAACCCTGTAGTGTGAATTAGCCAGCAAGTACAATGCTTCAGTTTGTTTTTCAACCGGCAGCTGTTTAACGATAGGGTTGGATAACTCCAATATTGAACTATCATATTCTTTCAATTTAAAATAACAAATACCGATCCTGATTTGGGCTTGTGAAGCGAGTGGGCTATCACGGTAATAGGATAAAAGTTCGTCATAGTACGATACGGCATTCGTATAATCGCCGAGTTCTTCATACGTACGGGCAAGAGAATATATTGAATTGTCAATAAACTTATTGGTTTGTTTATAAGATATTGCCTCCTTAAAATAATTTACCGCTTCCTCAATATTGTTTTGCCTGGCGTAAGTTTCTCCAATCCAGTATAACGTTGAACCATAAAACTCACTGTTTGGATATTCCTTATTCAATTGAAGAAATAATTCTTGAGCTGTTTCGTATGCCTGTTTTTCATAATAAAGCAGCCCCGTTTTATAGGCAGCTTTATCTCTAAAATTTGAGAAAGAAAAATTTTTGATCAATTGCATGTAAGAAGTTATCGCTTCATCATACTGCCCAGAGTTTGAAAACGATTCACCCTGGTAAAATATTGCTGAGGCAAGAAGTTCATCCTGCAAAAGATGCTCCTTTCTGAAGGAAGAAAAATATTCAGACGCCTTCGCATAATCTTTCTCTAAATATGCATTGTAGGCTTTAGAATAAAGTTCATTTAATTCTTGCGGAAAAGAATTAGAAAAAGAAACGGTAAATAGTATAAAAAGAAGGAATCGTTTTTTCATTGTCATTTAGATTGTGAACGAAAATATAACCTCATTCTGAAGTATTACATTTTTCTTCTGTAAAAATAACATAGAATTCCATTCGGTAAAATGCAGAAAGTGAAATTGCCTATCTTTTTTGTTCCCTTTGATTGTTGCTTCAATTTTAATATTTTTTGAACGACTTAACAAATAAATGCGAATATATTTTATGAAAACTACTTTTGGACTTTTTTGTGTCTTGTTTATGGCAGCGTTTACTCTTTCTGCACAAGAAATGAGTAAAGATAAATATTATAGGATGATGGCAGATTCTTTAGTAAAATCAGCAATGACGGAACAGCGCGGCTTTCGTTCGCTTGGCGACCTGTGTAAAATTGGTCCGAGATTGTCCGGTTCAGTAAATTCCCTCAAAGCAATAAATTGGGCAGTAGAGAAAATGAAGGGGCTTGGATTGGACTCTGTTTGGCGACAGCCGGTTATGGTGCCTCATTGGGAAAGAGGTAAAGTGGAATCGGCTGTTATTGTTTCCTCTAAAAAGTTTAAAGGAAAAAGTTTATCAATAGCTTCGCTTGGCGGAAGCATTGGAACAGATTTGAAGAATGGTATTATCACTGAAGTTATTGAAATCAATTCGTGGGTAGAGTTGAATGAGAAGAAAAATCAAGTGAAGGATAAAATCGTTTTTTACAATATTCCCTTTGATCATAGCTTCCCTGCTGCCTTTCCGGCTTACGGGAAAAATGTGGGTTACCGGTTTCGAGGAGCTGCGGAGGCAGCTAAATGCGGCGCAAAAGGAATGATTCTCCGCTCAATTTCATCCCGTAATGACAATGTTCCTCATGTTGGCGTTATGCAGTATGCAGATTCTGTCCCCCAAATTCCTGCCGCTGCAATTGGTATTCAAGACGCCGATTTTTTAAGTGAAGCGTTAAAAAATGACTCCAAATTAAAAATCCAGCTAAAACTTTCTTGCAAAACTTTACCTGACGTTCAATCTTATAACGTTATTGGTGAACTAAAAGGAACAGAATTCCCGGATGAAGTACTTGTAGTCGGTGGACATTTTGATAGTTGGGATAAAGGCGATGGAGCCCATGATGACGCTGCCGGATGCATGCAATCATTAGAAGTACTCGACCTATTTAAACGATTACAAATGAAACCGAAACGAACAATACGTTGTGTCTTTTTTATTAATGAAGAAAATGGTTCACGCGGTGGAATTGCTTATGGCAAATATGCTGATTCTTCGAATGAAAAACATTTAACTGCAATTGAATCAGACAGAGGAGCATTCACACCGGTCGGCTTTTTGGTTGATAAGGATTCCGCCTCCTTTATAAAAATTTCTTCCTGGGGAAAGATTTTAGAACGTGCCGGTATCCATTGGGTGAAACAAGGCGGAAGCGGTGTTGATGTTTCCTACATAAAAAATGCGAAATGCTTAATTGGTTACGTTCCCGATTCTCAACGCTATTTTGATTATCACCACTCGGCAAACGATGTGTTTAGTGAAGTGAATCCAAGGGAATTTGAACTTGGTTCGGCAGCAATGGCAGTATTAGTTTTTTTAATTGATTGGGAAGGATTGTAAAAATTGGCCGCCCGGGATTTACATAAACTCTTTAAATTGAGTTTCAAAATCATCGAGCATTTTTTCATCAAGGGTGAAGGTTACATAATCGGCAAAATTATTCAGCACAATTAAGGAATTAATACTCACATCCTTTTTCTCAAGATCAGCAATTTTTTTTGAAACATTATGATTCAGAATTCGTATATCTTCATAAATATTAATAAGATTAGTCATTTCCCAATCAGCTTCTCCTCCCCTTTTCCATTTAACATACTGCGCTAAAAGATAAGAGGATAAGACACGCATTTCAGTTTCTTCTAACGAAGCAAATGGTAAATGTGTAGGGATTAAGGGTTTTAATTTCCCCATAACCGGACATCCAGAAGTAACCATTCGTATTCCGAGCATACTACTCACTCCCGATTGAATAGAAGTTGTCTTGCTGTAATTTCTATTCTCGGTTTCAACGGTTATTTCCGCTTCGTCAAATGAATTGTATTCCTGGAAAGTCTGAATGATATCTACTAAATTTATTGCAAGCGGACAATACTCATGAATTTTAGGGTCAAGTTCACAATGACTGCATTTAAAATTCTGGAGTTTCGTCCATTCGGGGAAAGACCCATTATTTTTGTAGATAATACTTAGTGATGATTTATCAACCGAAACTACAAAAGTCTTTTCCAGACCGCTCTTTAGTTTAAAAGTATAAGAATATTTAAGGATGTCTTTTTCAGCCATTTTAAAATGTTTTTATTTTTGCTCTGGCAATATAAAAATTTTACCAAAACAAAAGGGAATATTTTTTTGGGCGATGTGACGAGCTATCATCAAAACTTTGACTCATAAATCATCGTTATTGATAATTTGTTAACGATAATTGAATATCGAATCTTGATGAAGGAATAATGAACATTAAAGTGAATGTGATCTGTCTCTCAACTTCATCATTCCAATGGGGATTTGCTTGCCCTTCTTAGTTTCTTGAGACATAAAACGAGGCTACTCCCCCTTCAATTTCAATAAATATTTTCTTCTTGGCAGATGAAAAATTCCCGGTTTGGAAAAGATCGTCAGTGATCTCACGAAAGCCATCAAAATGGGTACTTGATAAAGCGGTTTTCTTTTTTATTTGAGCGCCTACATCTTCCGGTAAGATAACTCTCACCGACGCTGCCCCCGCTTCAATATGAATGGTCATTGTATCAGAAACAAATTCTTTAACTTTCAATATGCAGCTCGCGGCGCCGGTTGAAAGGTTTATTTTTTCTACTTTGAGGGATGATAGATCCATATTTACATCTGCGGCGCCAAATTCAAAATTAAATGTGTAATTCGGTTTATTATTAAATCCAACTTCGAGCCGGCGATGATTGTCCTCATTTAAATTTAGATGAACGTTTTCCATGCTGATATCGAAATCAAAGTTGTTGTCCTGCTTATCAGTGTCAACAGAAAAAAGGTCTTTCATTCCGCCGGATTTAACCTTCACTAAATTTGAATCATTTCCACTGATTTCAATACTTCCAGCACCAATTTTGAATGTGGCATTAACCATTTTAACTTTGTTATCAAACGGTTCTACAAATTGTTCGGAGGTAGAGAACTTATGGATTTTGTCGTCACAATTATTCCACGGCAGCCAGGACTTTGAAAAAAAACTAAAGATAACGAGAGCAACCACTAATCCAGATAATCCTGAAAACGTCAGCTTCGCATAATTATTGTTTGAAAGAACCGCAAGCCCGATAAGAATAAGTGAAAGCGGCCAGTAATGATAAAACCCGCCAATCGCTAAATGCACATACATCACTTCAACTAAGAGATAGGCTGCACCAAGCGTTAAAAATAAAACGCCCCAGAAAAGTTGTTTAGTTTTCATTGTTGTGCCTCATATTCTTTTTCTTTTTTGAAAGTGTTAAAGATCATCCAAAAACCAACACCAATTAAAATGATCGGGAAGATATTTTCAAACGTAATATTAATGAACAAATTGTCGGCTAAAAATATTACGCCAAGAACGATCAATATTCCGCCGAATATTTTCTCTCTTTTCTTTTTTCGTTTTTCTTTCTCCATAACTTTTTCTTTTGCAATTTCTTCCTGCTCTACAACCGGTTTAGCATCGCCGGTAAATTCTTCTTTCGGAATGATGACGGCGCTTACAAAATAAATAATTAATCCTACGCCGCTGAAAAAGATAAGCGCTACGAATGCAATCCGCACGAATACCGGGTCAATCTCCAGGTATTGAGCGATCCCGCCGCAAACTCCGGCGATCATTTTTTCTGTCCGTGAACGATACAATCTTTTAGTCATCACATGCTCCTTTTTATTTTCACCAGCAAAAATAAAATTTCTATTCATCAAAAACGGAGTTTCTATTTCTACGGCAAATCTTTTATTTAGGCGGTGAAATTATCTGTTCTAAAATCCGCACACCAAAATCCAGATTGTGCTGAACGAACAAATCACGAAGAATTGTGATAATTTTTTTTCATCATCGTTTACCATGATTTTTTCACGCAGCGATATGCCTTGGCGTATCGCTGAATTTCGTTTTATGATTTTGTTTTTTTGATAAATCGAAAACTTAACAAACTTGCCGAAGTAGCCAGCCCGACCGATAGACCAATCCAAATTCCCTGGACATTGAGACCAAAATAAAATGCAAGCAGAGCGCCGAGTGGAATCCCAACTATCCAGTAGGCAACAAATGTTACAACTGTCGGATACGTTACATCTGAAATACCGCGCAAGATTCCTAATCCTACACATTGCACACCGTCAAAGATTTGAAAGAATGCAGCAATTAAAATTAATGAAGCCGCAATTGTTTTTACTTCAATATTACTGATGTACAATTCCGGTAAAATATTATTTGTAAGAAAGAAAAGTATTCCGCAAAGACTCATAAACCCGGCGGCTAACGTCAAAGCGCTTAACCCCGCACGCAGGGTTTCTAATTTATTCCCTTGACCGACAAACTTAGCAACACGAATTGCCGCCGCAGCCGAAACTCCCACAACCATCATATAGGTGATTGAAGCAATACTCAAAGCAATTTGATGAGCAGCAAGTTGACGGGCTCCAAACCATCCAATCATAATCGCAGTGAAAAAAAATGCGCCGACTTCAAAGAAATATTGAACTCCGCTCGGTAATCCTAACGCAAGTAATTCTTTTGTTACTTTCCAATCAATTATATAACTGAAGAGGTGAGGTTTATATTTTTTCACTCTCATATTTTGATTGAGAAATATGATGAGCATCATCATCATAAAGAAACGCGAACCAAGTGTAGCAATTCCGGCTCCATTCAATTCAAGTCGCGGAAATCCAAAGTTCCCGTATATCAAACAATAATTTGCAAACACATTTACCAAATTTGCGAGCAGAACAATAATCATCGCCGGACGCATAATCGAAAGTCCTTCGAGAAAATGTTTGTATGTTAGAAATGTCATCATCATCGGAATGGAAAAAGCTAAAATTTGTAAGTAAGGGATAGCATATTCAACAACTTTTTCTTTTTGATGCATGAAGTGAAAAAGTCCGACAGAATAATAAGTGATGATCCCAAGTATTACTCCGATAAAGAGATTAATTACTAATGCCTGCTTTAAAATATTCCCTGCTTGTTCGGCTTTTCCGCTTCCGACTGCATTCGAAACGATCGGCGAGACTGCATACGTTACACCCATCCCGATTACAAAAACGAGGAAGAATATTCCGTTTGCTAATGCCGATGCTGCGAGTGGATAGTACCCGATACGCCCAACCATTATGTTATCAACCACTCCCATTAAAATGATACCCAATTGCCCAACAATCACCGGCAGTGCAAGCTGTATTGTTTCCCGTAAATGTAAACGGAAACTTTTTATTTTCTTTGAATGTCCGATTTCTGAACTTGTCATAAGTTTAATTATAATTGTAATGTAAATTTGTAAAAATAAATTGAAAGAAAGGTAAGAAATCTTTGGCATCGTTAGCGCTCTTCATCTTCTTACTGACATATGCGGGAATTATTTTCACCCGGTTTCCCTGGCTGAATATTGATAGACCGAGCGCAGCCTTTTTCGGCGCTGTTTCGATGATCATCTTTGGTATTCTTTCTTTTGAAGAATCAATTTCCGCAATTGATTTTAATACGATCGCATTATTGCTGGGGATGATGATGCTCATCGCTGTATTGGAAATAGACGGATTTTTTCTCTTTATTTCCGGAGCTACAATTTCTTTAGCGAAGACACCTCAACAACTTCTTCTGCTTATCATTTTTATTACGGGAGTTTCAAGTGCGTTTTTAGTCAACGATGCAGTTGTTCTTCTCTTTACTCCAGTTGTTCTTTCAATTTGCAGTGCAACAAAACGACAGCCGCTTCCCTATTTAATTGCTGAAATAATGGCATCCAACTCCGGAAGTGCGTTAACCATCACTGGAAATCCGCAAAACATTTTGATAGGGATTCAATCAAACTTTGCGTTTGGGCAGTTCATGCTCTACATGTTCCCCATCGCATTAGGAAGTTTACTGATTATCTTCTTTGCAATAAAATTTTTCTTTAAAGATGAGTTCTCAAGTGGTGACCGATTACACTGTGCTTTGGAAAAGAAAGAATGGAATTTTGCTTCAATGAAGTTTTCCGTTCCAATTTTTATGCTGGTAGTATTGGCTTTTTTCTTCAATAAAGAAATATCTCTTCCCTATCCACTGATAGCTTTGGCAGGTGGATCGCTCGTACTTCTTCTCGGGCAAATAAAACCGTCAATGGTAATTAAAGAAATTGATTGGGTACTGCTACTCTTCTTCACAAGTTTGTTTATTGTGGTAGGGGGAATAGAAAAATATCAACTGCTGGATTCGTTTATCAATCATTTTAAATTGAATACATCGTTTATAGGTATACTGTCACTCCATGGATTGAGTTTGATCCTTTCACAAATTGTTAGCAATGTTCCATTTGTAATTTTGATGAATCCGATACTAAAACCTCTGCAAGACAACTTCCTCTGGCTGACATTAGCCTCAAGTTCAACACTGGCGGGGAATTTTTCAATAATTGGAGCAATGGCAAATATTATTGTTATTGAGATCGCAAAAAAGCAAGGGATTCATGTAAACTTTTTTACTTTTTTGAAAGTAGGTTCGATCGTAACATTACTATCGCTTATGCTTTCAGCTAGTTTGATTTATCTCTATACAATTTGAAAAGTGTCACATAGATTAATAATCTGTGATACATAATATTTCTAACTTCCTTTTGCGTTCCTTACCATTTTCTCAATCACATCCCACATTTCAGAAGGGATTGCTTCAAGAATATTAAATTGACCTGCGCCTTGCAGCCATTCACCGCCGTCTATCGTTACAACTTCTCCATTGATGTAAGAAGAAAAATCGGAGATTAAATAGGCGGCAAGATTTGCAAGTTCCTGATGCTCGCCTACTCTTTTTAACGGAACTTTATTTTTAAAATCAAATTTCTTTTGCAACTCTCCGGGAAGCAGTCTTTCCCAGGCTCCTTTAGTTGGGAAGGGACCGGGTGCAATTGCATTAAAACGTATTCCATACTTCGCCCATTCAACAGCTAATGAACGCGTCAAAGCTAATACTCCGGCTTTAGAAACTGCCGAAGGAACAACATACGCCGAACCTGTCCACGCATATGTTGTAACAATATTTAATACCGTGGCTTTTTGTTTTTCTGCTATCCAATGTTTGCCGAACGCGAGCGTTGTGTTGTAAGTTCCTTTAAGAACAATATTGACAATGATATCGAAAGCGCGGTTGGATAATCTTTCCGTTGGACTGATAAAATTCCCGGCAGCATTATTTACAACTCCATCAACTTTACCAAATTTTTCAACCGAAGATTTTAATAATTTTTCAACGCTTGAATAATCCGAAACGTCACATTGAACCGGAAGAACAGTTCGGCCTGAATTTTCTGAAAGTTCTTTAGCAGTTTCTTCTAACTTATCAAGTTTGCGGCTTGCAACTATTAAATCTGCGCCAAGTTCAGTGAAATATTTTCCCATCGCTTTGCCAAGACCGGTACCACCACCGGTAATCAAAATAGTTTTTCCTTCAAGTGATCCTTCTTTTAACATCGGCGTTGTGTATGTTGGTTCGTTCATTTTGTACTCATTTCTTTTCAATAAAATTAAGTTAAATCAGGTAGTTAAAAAATTCGGACTGAGAGACGATGAGAATTTGAGACCGTGGGACTTTGAGATGATAAGAATTCGAGAACAGCAGATTTATTCGTGAATTCATACCGACCATTTTTCCGGTTGGTTTTCCATCGTTATTAATTGTGAAATGATGAGATTATATTTTTCAGATAGAGCATCCGCTTTTTCTTTTTCTGCGTACTTAGACTCAACAGAAAACTGAAGCCAGGTTTGTGTTTCCCCGGCTTCACCTTCTGAATCAACTAATTTTGCGATAAATGATTTAGGATATCTCCTTTTTCTAAATGCTTCACTCATATTTGCGCAAACGGAACGAGAAGTCCTTCTTATTTGATCGGTCAGAGAATATTTTTCTTCTTTGGGGAAATGAGAAGTTAAATGAAAAATCTCTATAGCACACTCAAAAGCTAATTGATAAACTCTCAAATCTCTATGGTCTCGAATCTTCATGAAACATTTCCTATCTTATTATTCTTACTCATCTCAAAGTCTTAAAGTCTCAAAGCCTTATAGTCCCAAAGTCCAACCTTCTACAGCTTGTACTCATTCGCTTCAATCAATGCATCTGCAATTTGTCTTCTCAATTTTGTAGTATTAATTGGCTCAAGTTTCGTGAAGCGTTTCAGACCAAGGTTCAACATCTTCAATTCATCAGCTTCGGCAAAGGCTGTAACCGCGTGTTTACCGTACAACGCAATGCGTTCAATTGCATCGCTAACATAAACTTGCGTTATTGCTACCGGCAGAGCAGATGCATCTTCACCTTTCAATTTCGCAAGTTTTTGCGTTCGCAAAATTGCAGACTCACACGCGTAAGTTTCAATTACCATATCGGTAACACACATAATGATTTCCTGCTCGCTTGCCAATTTCATCATAAATTTTTGCACAGCAGAGCCGGCGATCATCAAAACGGCTTTCTTTGCATTTTGAACGGCTTTTAATTCTTTTGCAAGAACTCCTTCCGGTTCATTCCCAAATTCCGGAATTGACATTAATTCTTTTTGAATACCCATTGCCGGACCGAGTAAATCCAATCTTCCTTTCATCGAACGCTTAACGAGCATATCAACAACAAGTAAACGATTTATTTCATTCGTTCCTTCAAATATTCTGTTGATGCGTGAATCGCGGTAACCACGTGCCGCCGGATATTCTTCAGAGTAACCGTAGCCGCCGTGGACTTGCACAACTTCATCCACAACATAATCTAAAATTTCTGAGCCGAACACTTTCATAATTGAAGATTCAATTGCGTATTCTTCTGCAGCTTTAATTAGCGCATCACTGTAGCTTGTTCCTTCTGAAATCAGTTTGCTTTCAAGCTCGTTGATGAGTCCACTCGTGCGAAGCGTTGCAGCTTCCGACACAAATATTCTTGAAGCCATTTCCGCAAGTTTATATTTGATCGCGCCAAAACTGGAAATTGGTTTGCCGAATTGTTTTCTTTCATTGGCATATTTAATTGCAATCGAAAGAAATTTTTTCGCGCCGCCGGTGGTCATTGCGCCAAGTTTAAAGCGTCCGACATTCAATACATTAAAGGCGATGTAATGTCCTTTGCCGATTTCTCCCAAAACATTTTCCACGGGAACTTTTACATTATCCAAAAATAACGCTCTTGTCGATGACCCTTTAATTCCCATTTTATGTTCTTCTTCGCCACGTGTAAAGCCGGCTGAGTCTGTCGGAATAATAAACGAAGTAAATTTATCGCCGTCAACTTGAGCAAACGTAATAAGAATATCCGCAAATCCACCGTTGGTGATCCACATTTTCTGTCCGTTCAAAGTATAATACTTTCCATCTGCTGAAAGAACGGCGGTAGTTTTTGCGGAAAGTGCATCGGAACCGGATGTTGGTTCTGTTAAGCAATATGCCGATTTCATTTCTCCCGAAGCTAACTTCGGAAGATATTTATCTTTTTGTTCTTTCGTTCCGTAGTACAAAATCGGTAGCGTTCCAATTCCGGTATGCGCGGCAAATGAAACTCCGAACGAATGACACTTCCCCATTTCCATTGCGAGAATGGTGTTGGTGTTAAAATCTCCGCCAATACCGCCGTATTCTTCCGGCACGGAAGCGCCGAGCAAACCAAGTTCACCAGCTTGTTCCATTAATTTTACAGTTAGGTCCGGCTCTTGATTATCAATGGCGTCAAGCCTTGACCAGATTTCTTTTTCAATAAAATCTCGTGCAGTATCAGCCATCATTTTTTGATCTTCGGTAATATCCTCCGGAATAAAAACATTTTGCGGATCGGTTTCTTTTGTAAGAAATTCTCCACCTTTGAGACCGTGATTGTTTTTTGATTCTTCTGACATAATGAGGTTCCTTTTTTTTTGATTAATGTAGTTAATAAAAATAGAGACGTTGTGCACAACGTCTCTACTTTGAATTCTGTTTTTACTTGAGCAACAACATCTTCTTAGTTGAAGTATAATCATTTACCCTTAACTGGTAAATGTACATACCACTTGCAAGTGAACTGGCATCAAACTGAACAGTGTATTTGCCCATTTCCTTCTGCTCATTTACAAGTGTCTTAACTTCATTACCAAGGATGTCGTAAATTTTGAGTATTACTAATCCTTCTTTTGGTAATTGGTAAGTTATGGTCGTTATTGGATTAAAAGGATTTGGGAAGGCATTACTCAAATCATAATCTATAAGAAGTTGATCTGCATCAGCAAGCATTATCTGTTTTAGACTTGCCTGATTACCACCAAGATTAATACCCGCAAATAAAGTAAGATCTTCTTTAGGATAACCTGTTACCATACGTGAATAATATTGATCAGCTTTAGTAAAATCTTGTTCTATTTCAGCATAATGTGTTGTCAGATCATAGAGAGCGGATAATTCATTACTTGAGTTTGGATAATTAGTTATAATTTCTGTGTTGTAAGAAATCATCCCACGTGTATCACGCGCAAGCGCCGCTTCTCTTGCAAGGAATCTTAGAGAGTAAGGTATTAGTGAATCCCCTTTAGCTCTCTTGCTAACTTTTGTAAGTAGATCGTTTAAGCCTGTGTTCAATGAATCTGTTAACCCACTTTTATTTTTTATATATTTTTCATTTAGAACAAATTCATAAAAAGCAAGAAGGGCAAGAGGTGAATACTTATGATCATATTCGCCGTCTATTAGTGATAGCAAGGTTTCTTTTGCTTTCTGAAAATTTCCGCTACGACCGTTTGCTATGGCTTCCTCATATTTAGAAGCATTATCACCATTTGTTGTAAATAAGTTTGCTTTAATGGCAGACGAATTAATTACAAAGGAAGATGGCGCACTAGACCCAGAACATGAGGTGGGATTTGGATCAGAAGCTAAGGGAGTTCTTGTAGTAATCCAGGAAGTCCCATCTGCATAAACTGCCGGTTGACCTGATCCCCAATAGGTATTATCCGCCCAAATGCCGGAACTATTCCTTGCTTCCATATCAGGTAAATCACTCCCGAACACGCTGTTGTATCCACCTTGAGACCAATACCCCATAACAACAGTTGAAGAATTGTCGGCTCTAAAAAGAGGGGTAGATGAATAGGTAATAGCATTATAACCTCCTCCTGCATAATCGCAAAAGTTCGGGAAACTAGAGTTTATAACAACACCAAAGGTATTGTCGCAGATAGTATTATATGCGATCCATGGGCTGGCATTATTTAGCACCACCGCATAACCATTACCATGAAACGTGTTCGAATACCATTCATCATATATGGAAATGCCGGTTGCGTTTATACCATAATTTGTATTGTTAAGAATAGAGTTCCCCGTAATGGCAGATGTGATTGAATTTGCGGTAATCCCTGAACCATTATTAGAAAGAGTGCAGTTTGTGACTGTCAAATTTGAGCCGTTTACACTGCTAATACCATAACTAGAATTATTTGTTATGGTGTTCCCTTGAATGGTTGCAGTGCCGTTATTCATATAAACTCCAATTACCCCCGTTGGTGATAGTTGTAGATTGAACTGAACCGCTGCTACCGCTGTAAAAACTGATACCATTTTGTGCGTCTGTAATAGTTGAAGATTGAATTGAGCCGCTGCTGCCACTATTAAAACAGAGACCAATCCATGAACCGCGTGTACCATTCCCTTGAAAAGTAGAACCATTTGCTAAAAGATTGCCGTTAACCGAAATCCTTCTGCCTGAGCTAAATGTTACTGTAGCATTAGAACCAAAAGATAACGTAATTCCTGATTGTATAGTAAAAATACTAGATACGGTTTGCGCTATGTTTACCCCAACGGTTTGACCGGAAACAGCGGCGCTTAATGCTGCTTGCATAGTTGAATAAATTGCATTATACGTTGTTCCGGTTAAAAGAACTGCGCCGTTTATTGTTGCTCCGCTCTGAACTGTTAGTGTACCACCGGAGGTAGTAATCGAATAACCGTTTGGGTTTATTGTTGCGCTGGTCTTAATTTTCAATGTAACGCCTGATGGTATCGAAATGTTTCCATTCAGAGTCTGGGTACCAGATAGCACTTCAATTAAACCACCCGACGGAATTCCACTGAGTGCGTTAGCTATTGTTTGCCAATCACGCCCAGCGAGATCACCTGAACCAATGGGGCGATATGCTGGATTAATTTTATAATACGCATTAACAGAATAGTAATCTATAGGTACTTCTGTTGGAGGATGATTTACAATGCCTGCTGAACCCCATTTTGAAATACATCTTGTTCCATCTCCAACTATTCTTGCAGAATGATTCCCACTATACGTACAAATTGAAGATTCAGTAGCATAAGAGCCTACATAGGATACAATGCCAATAGGATTGTCATTATCGGAAAAAAAAATATCTGGTGGGTTTAGCCAAAACAAATCAGTCGGTGAGGGTTTACCAAGTTTCCACACATCATTTTCACTATTCCATCTTTCTGCACCCTGCCAATTGTTCCAGGCAAAAGAATGGCAGTTGTATTCCCAAATATTGTTTTCCCATGTACCAACAACACTTGAATTTGGATATGGTTTACCCGGTCCAAAATTATTATTCTTCCATGCCTCGAAATCAGAAGAATTATAAGACCACCAATTTCCATCTACTGTCTGAAAACTCTTGCCGTTCGGCGTATATAATGTTGCCTGTGCAAACAAATTTATTGCTGAAAGCAATAAAAATAATACAAATTTTTTCATAATAGTTTTCTCCATTTTATTAAATGTTTTTAACAATTCTAAAACCATAACTAGCAAAATGATCTTCAACCATACATGGTTGTCTTCTAAACGTCGTTATTTGTTGTTCAATTTCTGGTTGATTAAAAAAAAGAGATATTTCACCTCGCAATGATCTTAATTTAAATTCATTATTATCGGGCCCCATCGGATTAAATACAGGTTCATTTTCTTTATAAAATTGATAAATATGCAATCCGAACCAATCCGAACAGAATTCCATAACATTACCAGCCAAATCATAACAACCTTCTTGAGATTTACCTTCTTCAAAACTACCTACTGGATATATCTTATGGGTGAAGTACGCATTGTTTAATTTTGTCTGGTCATCTTTGTTGCCCCACGGGAAAATTAGACCAGGGTCGGGACCTCGCGCAGCTCTCTCCCATTGAGCTTCCGTTGGTAATGAATAATTCTCACCTGTTTTTTTACTAAGCCAATTACAATATGCCTCTGCTTCATACCAACAAATGTTGTTTATGGGCTTATCAGGGGTGTTCGAATAAAGACAATTACTCCACGGTTCGTTACCTTCAATCCAATCCACAGGTCCGATTCTGTTTTGTGCTTCAATATATTTCCATCCTGCTTTAGACCAGAGTGTTGAGTCACTATACCCTCTTTCTTTAACAAAATAATTAAACTCATCATTTCTAACTTCAAACCTCCCAATAAAATATGGACTTAATATTGCTCTGAAAGCTGGTACTTCGAGGTCATTATTACGATACCAGCCTGGTAGATCAAGACATCCTATCGTAAAAGTTAGCCCGTCATTTATTAAGACAAGTTTTGGTATATAGCTCTTTGTCTCTGGTGGGTCTGTGGAATTATTACATGAAAAAAAAATCAATGCAAATAATAATGAGATTCCCGACAGAACAATTTTATTATTCATTTTAATACCTATATTAAAATTTTCTGGCTTCATCAATTATTTTTTCGTAAAACTCTTTAGATAATCTATTTAAATCCATTTTTTCAATTGCTGGCTCAATAGACTTCCTACTTTTTGCATTGTCAATGGCTCTACCAATTGCCAATGCTTTTGTTCCGATTGAATAACCGCTATAGAAATCTTTTCCGTATTTTACATTAATGTCTATACAAATATCATGTGATCTTAAAATGCCTTTAATTAAGTCTTTTTCATTCCCTTGAAATTGATCCAATATGTTAGCATGGCTTAAAAAAAGTTCTAGAAAAAAAACTTTTGCAGCAAATTTTCCTTTATCAGCCGGTTCGTTAATTTCTGTTATCTTATTAAGATCAATTTTTCGGTAATAATTAAAAATCAATTTACCTGCATCTTTCCTATTCAATAATTCTCGCATCGCATTATGATTTTCAATAACAACATTTAACCCACTACTATAATCCGAATGATTAAAAATATCCCACATAAAATCAAAATTGACACAATGTTCAATCAATTCATTAGTTGCCATTTTATTAAGTTGATTCTCCGGAATATTTACAGCTTGCCATCTTTAGGCTACCGTAAGATCATTCCATTCTTTAGAATCACGACTTGGAAATTTTTCTTGAGCAACCAAAGAAGTAATCCATATCGTGATAAATAATATTAATTTTATTGTTTTCATATTTTCTCCAATTTTTGTAAATCTTAAAAACTAGTATTTTACCTTTGAACTATACCTACTACGCTTATAAATTTCACATGCAGAGATATTTTATAATGTTTTAATAGGTTATAACCAACGGGAAGGGTTCTTTCTTGAACCTTTCCTGTTTTAATAAGATTAATGGTGGTGGAGGTGGTTTTGCTCTTTTCATATTATTTCTCCTTGATTATAAAAAAAACTAATTTTTAATAGTACCATACAATTCAAATACTTGTAACTTTTATCATATCCTTATTTTAAACACAAAAACTTTCATGACAAATATCTGGCACAAAAACAAAAACTTACATTACAATACTTCATAAATAGCGGCAACACCTTGTCCGCCGCCAACGCACGCTGAAACCATTCCATATTTTTTATTTCTGCGTTTCAACTCATTTAAAATTTGAACAGTTAGTTTTGCGCCGGTGCAGCCGAGCGGATGTCCTAATGCAATTGCACCACCGTTAACATTGAGGATATCATTATTCAATCCTAAAGTTCTTGCAACGGCAAGTGATTGCGATGCAAATGCTTCATTCAATTCTATTAATTCGATGTCGTCCAATTTCAAGTGTGCTTTTTTTAGAGCTTTCGGAATTGCTGCAATCGGACCAATGCCCATCACCCGCGGATCAACACCGGCAACAGCGTATGAAACCATTCTAGCAATCGGTTTAAGCTTTAACTCTTTCACCATTTCTTCCGACATTACAAGAACAAATGCAGCGCCATCAGAAGTTTGGGAAGAGTTTCCAGCAGTTGCGGTTCCGTCTGCAGCAAAGACAGGTTTAAGTTTTGCTAATGCTTCAATAGTCGTATCTGCGCGAGGACCTTCATCTTTGTCAACGATAAATTTTCTCACTTTTCGTTTGCCGTTTTCAACATAAACTTCTTCAATTTCAATCGGAACGATCTGATCTTTGAAGTAACCTTCTTTTTGTGCGTTTATCGCTTTCATGTGTGAATGGTAAGCAAACTCATCCTGATCTTGCCGTGAGATTTTGTAATCACGTGCAACTTCTTCTGAAGTTAATCCCATCCCCATATAATATTCGGGATGCTCTTTTGCGATCTTATAATTCGGTGCAAGTTTCCATCCCGTCATGGGAACCATCGACATTGATTCCGTTCCGCCTGCAATAATGCAATCCATCATTCCGGATTGAATTCGTGCAACCGCCGTGGCGATCGAATCAACGCCCGATGCACAAAAACGGTTTACTGTTGAACCGGGAACATCAACGGGAAGAACTTGTAAAGCGATCATTCTTCCAACTTGTAATCCTTGTTCCGCTTCGGGGAATGCATTCCCAACAATCACATCATCTATACGATGAAGATCTAACTGCGGCACTTGTTTTAACAAATGCCTGATAACATCTGCGGCTAAATCATCCGGTCGGTAAAAACGGAAGCCGCCTTTTTTTGCTTTTGCTACCGCTGAACGATAACCCGCTACAATATATGCTTCTCTCATAATATTTTTCTTTTCATTTGTGGTTTAAAAATTATTTTCATTTATTTAATTACGAAGCGGTTTTCCCGTCGTTAAAATACTTTGGATTCTTTCCATAGTTTTCTTTTCAGTAATCAAACTTAAGAATGCTTCGCGTTCCAAATCTAAAAGATACTGTTCGGATACAAGCGTCCCTTCGCTTAAATCACCGCCGCACATTATGAACGCTAACTTTTCCACGATTTTTTTGTCGTGATCAGAAATGTAATGCCCGCGATTGAATGAATAAGCGCCGAGCAAAAGCGTTGCCAATGCAGAACGACCGAGGACTTTAATATCTTCTCTTTGGAGAGGTCGAGTGTAACCTTTATTTGCAATTGCTAACACAGCTTCTTTCGCATCTGCAATTACGCGGTGCGGATTAATAGTAATTGAATCTCTACCATTCTTAAAAATTTCCATATCAAAAGCTTCTTGTGCTGAAGTAGAAACTTTTGCCATCGCGATGTTCATAAATTTCTTTTGAAGTTCAGGCAGTTCGGGTAATTCAGAAAAATATTTATCGGAAGCGCGCATCGTCATTTCTTTTGTGCCTCCGCCTGCCGGGATAATTCCAACACCAACTTCAACCAATCCAATATAGGTTTCCGAAGAAGCTTGAACTTTATCAGCGTGCAGACAAACTTCGCAACCACCGCCAAGAACAAGCGAATGAGGCGCAACAACAACAGGAATGCTTGAGTAGCGAACGTGCATCGTTGCTTGTTGAAATGCGCGAACGGCAAAATCTATTTCATCATATTCCTGCTCGGTTGCAAGCATAAACATCATTGCAAGATTAGCGCCGGCGGAAAAATGCTGCCCGTCGTTGGCTATTACCAATCCTTTATAATCTTTTTCTGCAATGTCAATCGCTTTATTTATTCCTTCAAGAACTTCGCTGCCGATTGAATTCATCTTTGTATGGAACTCAAGATTGACTACTCCATCGCCGATGTCGTGCAAGGTTGTTCCTGAATTTTCCCAAACGGGTTTGTTAGGTTTATAATTTTCTAAAAGAATAAAACCGTCTCGTCCGGGAATTTCTTTGTACGATTGCGAAGGAATATCGTAAAATTTCTTCTTCCCGTTTTCAATTTTATAAAAAGAAGAAAATCCTTTTACAAGCATCTCTTTTACCCATTGCGCAGGCGGAAGATTTAATTCTTCCATTTTTTTAATTGATTTTTCAACGCCCAAAACATCCCACGTTTCAAACGGTCCGAGTTCCCAGCCAAAACCTGCTTTCATTCCGTCATCAATTTTATAAAACTCTTCGGAAATTTCCGGGATTCTGTTTGATGCATACTGAAAGACGTGGAAGTTTAGCATACGAAGAAAATCAGCCGCATTATCTTTTGCAGCATTAAGAGCTTTCAATCTATCGTTTAGACTATCAAGTGGTTTTGCCGCACCAACCGAAGCAAATTTCGGTTTACCGCTTGGAGCATATTCAAGCGTGTCAGTATTGATTTCATAAATTTCTCTTTTGCCTGAAGCATCTTTCGTCTTCTTGTAAAATCCTTGTCCCGTTTTATCTCCGAGCCAATTTTTTTCTACCATCGTTCGCACGTAATCCGGTATTTCGAATATTGCACGCGCTTCATCATTTGGACAATCCTTATAAATATTATCAGCAACTTTAACAAGTGTATCTATTCCAACCACATCAGCAGTTCTGAATGTTGCTGATTTTGGTTTGCCGGTTAAAGGTCCGGTAAGCGTGTCAATTTCTTTAATTGATAAACCGAACTCTTTTTTCAATTTGAAAACTGCCATAATGCTGAAGACACCAATTCTATTGGCGATAAATGCGGGTGTGTCTTTGCACAGAACCGTTGTTTTGCCCAAATATAAATCGCCGTAGTGCATTAAAAAATTTATAACCGATGTATCTGTTTCCGGGGTCGGAATAATTTCAAGCAAGTGCAAATATCTCGGCGGATTGAAAAAATGTGCGCCGCAGAAATTCTTTTGAAAATCTTCGCTTCGTCCTTCGAGCATTAAATGAATCGGGATACCGGAAGTATTTGAAGTTACCAGCGTTCCCGGTTTTCTGAATTTTTCAACGTTATCAAGGACCAACTTTTTAATATCGAGTCTTTCAACGACTGCTTCAAGAATCCAATCTACTTCTTGAAGCCAATTCATATTGTCTTCAAAATTTCCGGTTGTAATTTTTGAAGCATCCGAAGAAGCATAAATCGGTGAAGGACTTGCCTTTAAAACAGATGAAAGATTTTCATTGGCAATACGGTTCCTTACGGCTTTATCATTGAGCGTAAGACCTTTTTTTGTCTCGGCATCGGTTAATTCGCGGGGAACGATATCGAGCAGATACACTTTGCAGCCAATATTCGCAAAGTGCGCTGCAATCCGCGAACCCATTACGCCGGAACCTAACACAGCAACTTTATTGATTGTTTTTTTCATAATTATTTTATCTTTTGTTTGAGAATATGTTATTTAGTTTACTCAGTTTTTCTCAGTGAAACTAAGTGTTCTGGTGTCTAAGTGGTTATTTGCTTTTCACCACTAAGCCACGCAGCACACAAGAAACACTAAGATTAGCTTTCCCGGTTTTTACTACAAATTATTACTCACTATAAATTTTTTCAATTATATTTTTATACTTCGCCAGTATGACTCTTCTTTTTAATTTCAAAGTTGGAGTTAATTCGCCGGAGTCAACTGCCCACGTATCGGGGACTAATTCAATCTTTTTTATTTGCTGGATATGCCCGAAACGTTTATTATACTTTTCAACATCTTTCCAAATCCGCCCTTTAACAACGGAAGAAGTAGCCATTTCTTCGTTTGTTTTTACATCGGGACATTTTTTTTCAGCCCATTTACGGATGAAATCAAATTGGGGAACGATAATAGCCGCCGCGTGTTTTTGGTTTTCACCAATAACCATTATCTCTCCTATGAAATTTGATTCCTTCATTTTGTTTTCGATTGGAAGTGGAGCGATAAATTTTCCGCCGGAAGTTTTGAAAATCTCTTTTACACGGTCGGTAATTTTGAGAAATTTTCCATCAATCCATTCTCCAACATCTCCGGTATGGAACCATCCTTCATCATCAATAACTGCTTTGGTTTCGTCAGGTTTGTTATAATATCCTTTCATCACATTATCGCCTTTAGCAAGAATTTCACCGCTCTCAGAAAGTTTTATTTCAACACCGGGAAGAGGAACACCAACGCTTCCTAAATAATAATCACCGTGTTTAAATCTATTGCAAGTAAGAACCGGAGAAGTTTCTGTTAAGCCGTATCCTTCACGGATAGTAGCTCCGGCGGCAGTAAATATTCGCGATAATCTAGGTTGAAGAGCAGCGGCGCCGCTTATAATTCCTTTCACTTCTCCACCAAGCGCTTCCATCCATTTTGAAAAAACTAATTTTCTTGCAACAACCAACCGTGCTTTATAAAACAAGCTGTTCTCCCCTCTCGGATCATAATGATTGGCGAGATTTACAGCCCAACCAAAAATTGCTTTTTTAGCCGGACTGAGGTTTCGCCCTTTATCCATAATCTTATCATAGATTTTTTCCATCAAACGTGGAACCGTAGTAAAGTAGTTTGGTTTAACTTCTTTTAAATTGTCACCAACTTTTTCAATACTTTCGGCAAAATAAACCGAGCCACCCAAGTACAAATAAAAGTAAACGGCGGTGCGCTCAAAGATGTGACAAATCGGGAGAAAACTTAACATTTTATCTGCGTTTGTCATCGGCATTATGTCGGCAATTGATTTTACATTGCTTAAGATATTTAAATGGGTAAGCGGAACTCCTTTAGGAATACCGGTTGTACCGGAAGTATAAATAATCGTTGCCAAATCTTCTTGAGTCACTGCTTTTTCTATTTCATTAAGACGGGGACGAAGCGACTCATCCGCTAAGTTAGTTATTGCAGTCCAATGTTTTGCTTCATTAACCTCATTAAAAGTATAAATTTCTTTTACTGAAGGAGTTTTAGTGATGACCTTTTTAACTTTAATAAACAACTCTTCATTTTCCACAAAAACTAACTTCACTTGTGAATCATTAAAAATGTATTCATAATTTTCGGGACTCATATTTGGATACAGCGGAACATCAACACAGCCGATTTGCAATATTCCCAGGTCAAGCATCGTCCATTCAGTTCTGTTGTAAGAAATAATGGCAAACTTGTCCCCGGGATGGAATTCCATCTTCAATAAACCAAGACTAACCTTATCCACAATTTCCTGGCATGCCTTTGATGAAAATTTTCGCCAACTGCCTCCAACTTTATCGCACACGGCATCCTTCTGGGGGAATTGGTTTAGTTGATTTGGTAAAATGTCAAACAACCTTTGCACTTTTTGATCCGATGTTTCCATGTTTTGCCTCTTTCATGAAATAGATGATTTTTCCTGCATAGGAAAGGCTTAATCTTACTCGTAATAATTATCATTTGCATCTGTTGGTTCGATAAAGAATATGTTTAAGATTAAGATTTTCTTAGCAATGTGAATTAATAAATAAATAGCACACTTCTTAAAAACTAAAATAGAAAGAACTTCAGGGAATGTCAAGCGAAATTTCGCTATATGTGAATATTTGCTTTTAGTTTAGTTTTTTTTCGCTATATTTTGAACGTAAAAGATTTGAAATTGGAGAATTTAGATGAAGTTATCTCAAAACTACATAAAATTAGTACTCGGGCTTAAACTTAAGCAGTTACGGTTGGAGAAAAATCTCTCGCTAACTCATTTAGCTGAAAAGAGCGGGCTTTCCATTTCCTATTTAAATGAAATTGAAAGCGGGAAAAAATATCCAAAATCGGATAAAATTGCGATTATCGCCCAAACTCTTGATGTTTCTTACGATAAATTGGTTTCTCTTAAACTTTCTAAGCAGTTAGCTCCTATAGGTGACTTATTCGAATCAAACATTTTAGATCAACTGCCGCTGGATCATTACGGAATTGATATTAGAAAGTTTATTGCGCTCATGTCGAACGCTTCAATTCAATTAAGCGCGCTTGTTGCAACAATTTTGGAAATGGCGAAAAGTTCCGAAATGAGTGAAAATAATTTCAGTAGAACTGCTCTAAGAGCTTACAAAGAGTTTAACGAGAATTATTTTGAAGAGCTTGAAAACGCGGTAGATGCTTTTGCCGCCGTTAATAAAATTGATGCCTTTCCTCCCCTACAATACAACGAACTAGCCAAAATTTTAACTGAAAAATATTTTTATGAAATAGATGAAACTACATTAAACACCTATTCTGAATTAGCGCATTTTAGAGGATTTGTAAAAAGCGGGGATGTAAAGACATTGTTCCTCAATAATAAAATCTCTGACTCTCAAAAAGCTTTTATCGTAGCAAAAGAATTAGCATACAATCACTTAAACTATAAAGACCGGAGTTATACTCATTCGAATCTACGCCTCGATAATTTTGATCATCTGCTTAATAATTTTAGAGCCTCTTATTTTGCAACGGCGCTGATCATGAGGAAGAAGGGCATCGTTACCGATCTTCAAACATTCTTTGCATTACCAAAGTGGGACGGGAATTATTTAATATCTTTAATTGATAAATACAACGCTTCGCCTGAAATGCTTTTTCAACGGATCAGTAATCTCAGCCCCAAGTTCTTAGGTTTGAATAAATTCTTTTTCCTGAGGTTTAATGCAAAAGCGAATAACAATACGTATCACTTATCAAAAGAAGTGCGCTTAAATATTAGGCGGAATCCCGGCGGGTTTCAAAGTCAGGAACATTACTGCCGGCGCTGGATTTCTGTAAAAGTATTAAATAAATTAATTGATGCCCAGATAAACGATCCGCAATATAAAAGTATTGTTTCGGGGATTTTGCATTCAAAATTTTTCAACTCCAACGATGAATTTTTAAGCATCTCTGTCGCCAAGCGAAGCCAATTTGTTCCCGATGAGTATTACAGCGTTACTATTGGATTCCAGCTTGATGAAGAAGCAAAGCAGCGAATTGCTTTTTGGAATGATGAGGCGATACCGTTCCAAACCGTTAACGATACCTGCGAAATGTGCAAAATCCACGATTGCAAAGAAAGAACCGCTCCCCCAACCGCAATTGAAAAGATAGAATACACCATAAAGGTTGAAGCTATTCTCGCTAAACTAACCGCAGAGAAGTAGAACACCGATCTCATAAAATTTATGTTTTTTTCGAGAGACGTGGTATGCCCCGTCTTTACTTCATCAATTCTATCTTAATCGTCTGCTTGTAGGCTTCACCACTTTGACCTTTAGCGTGAATTACAAAGAGATAGACACCTGAAGAAGCTTGGATTTTAGAGAAATCTATTTTGAGACTTCCTTGACCTGCCGGCAAGTCATCATTAATGACCCGAGATACTTCCTGTCCCAACATATTGATGACAGTCGCATCCACGTGACAAGGTTCGGGTAAAGTGAATTGAACCGTTGTTGCGGGATTGAAAGGATTTGGATAATTTTGATCGACTTTAAATTCGGTTGGCATATCTACTTCATCTTCTACACCAACTGTGGTTGGATCATAGGCGTCTATTGTAAAGACAATCTGACTATGACCGTTATCGACGGTATAGGTTAGAGGGACATAATGGGAATCACCCTGTGCATATTCGGGTTTGATTAGTATTTCATCTTGGATTAAATCAACGTATGGAATATGTTTGGAATCCAATATTGAACCATCGATAACTTTTCTCAAAGTCACATCAGGTTCCGTACCGGTATTAAAAGAAGTAATCACAGTATTACCAATGGGGACTCTACCCATATTGAGATTTAGAGTTGTGGCCAAAATACTATCTTGAAGTTCAATTAAGGTTGGTACTTTACAGATGAAACTTCTACGACTGTCTGATTTGTTTGTTATTACTAAAATAACCAGTTTGTCAGTGGCGTTTGGTTTGTATTTGATATATATAGAGTTTCCTCCCCCCAATTTAGTAAAAACCATCCCTTCAATATCTGTACCTCGAATGTAGCTTGAAAGATTAAAATTTTCTTCTTCTCCATGATTAATAACATAAGGAGCTTCAACACATTTGTACTCCACCCATCCTTCATATCCTTGTCGCGTACATATCTTACCTTTCAAAGGAACTCCAGCTGTTAAACCTGGATAAGGGTTGTTGTCAGCGATAATATCTATATCTACAACAATGTCTCTTTGAACATTATTGGCATCAGTAACTCTGATGGTGATCTGATGAATTCCTTCTACATTATTGGCATCGACATTAATCTTGAATGTAAGAGGATTGGTGGTGCTGATATCTGTAAAAGTGGCATTAAAGTCAGAAGTAATTGTAGCTTGAAGTGGAGCAACCAAACCGTCAAAAATAACTTCTTGTTCTCTACCTGTTTCTCCAAAAAAAACATAAGGCTCAATATTTACAGAATCGGCTTCTATGGATTCAACACCGTTATTGTCGTTACTTGATTTACTATATTCCTCAAAAGACATGTTATTCACTCCCGTAGTACCGGAGAGGTTTAGAGAAGAAGGTTTAGAAGGGTTGAGATTGTTGTTTAGAGAGGTTGGATTGTCTTTGGCATTCACGTCATTAGCAAACAACATAACACCACCAACGACACCAACTTTCAAACCGTCTTTGATATTGTCTTTGGTAAAAACATCACAAACAGCATCTCTTAACAATACCGTAAGAGAAGAAGTTTTTGAGAGGTTTACTCCCTCATTTTCGTTTAATGTTATTTGATACATATCGAAATTCAATACTCCCTTATTATAATCATAAAAACAGTTATCGTTCAGGTTTACTAAAATGGAAATCTTCTTTTTCTAAGAGTCCGTAAATAATTTTCTTCACTAATTCAGCAAGTTTAACCGCGTTTTGGGCATCCTCTTTTTTAATATTTTGATATTCACCGGGATATCTTCTGGCAACAGCATAGTTTGTCAATTTAAAAGTACTTTCCAATTTGGTCATCAACTTAAATTCTTCCGGAGCCAATTTAATAAGAACGTTGATACTGTGTGTATAAGGGAAATCAATAAATTTACTTACAAGAAAGGCTTTTAGATACTTTTCCGCGCATTGCTGCGCATGATAACAAATTAAACGGTAGGGGATATTTGATTGAAGCGTAAAAGCGTGTTTCGCCAGAAGTAAATCTTCTTCTGCAATTTCAATCCATTTATATACTTGCTCTTCGAGCTCTTTTCTTTCATTGTTCATACAAAACTATTCCCTCTTTAGTAGCATAACGGGCAACCGTTCCGGGGTATTTCTTATCTCGTTCGAATTCATTTTCAGTTAGGATAATTACATCAAAAGCATAATTTAGCTGCATCAAACAGACTCTCATCCGATCCATCAAATTAAATCTGTCTTCGTTCAACTCACTGATAATCAGCAAATCAACATCACTTTTATTATCAGAGGTCCCGCGCGCTTGAGACCCGAATAAAATAATTTTCTGCAAATTAAATTTTGAAAGAAGCCGTTGTTTTATTTCTTCTTTTTCTTGTTCGCTTAACATAATTTTGCATTCCGATTCAAGTTTATAAAAATCATAACATTATCCGGGCTTGTTGCCACGGTCAAATAAAAGTTAATGATATTTCTCACCTTTTTAGCTTTACTAAAATACGAAAATAACCAGGAACAATAACACATATATCACTTAAGCTAGAACCTTCGGAATTATGATAATTTTGAGATCAAAAGCTCAAAAGGTTACTATATCCCATTGTACTGCCCGATTCATATTTATTTCTTTTATTTAGCTTTATGCTATATTTGGCAATTAATTTTCAAATATAACGGAAGAAATTATGGCATCGGAAAAGAAAAATTTCATTACACAATTCCCGAGAAACTTTTGGACTGTAATTACCATGGAGTTCTTTGAGCGAGGATCCTACTACGGTTTAGCGAGCGTTCTCTCAATCTACCTTGTTACGGTTCTTAACTTTTCCAAGCAGAGTGTGGGAGTAATAAACAGCGTCACTCGCCCAATGTTATATCTTACGCCAATACTCGCCGGCGCAATTGCTGACCGTTTTGGTTACCGAAAAACTCTCTTCTTCGCTTTCTCCGTGATGAGTTTCGGTTATTTCCTTTCTGGATTAACTACAAGTTACGAGCTCATCTTTTTAAGCTTACTGCTAATGACGCTGGGAGCGGGTTCATTTAAACCGGTTATTTCCGGAACGATTGCACGAACAACAACTGAAGAAAACTCAACACTCGGTTTTGGTATTTTTTATTGGAGTATCAACCTCGGCGCTTTCATTTTTCCCTTGATACTTGTTCCCCTCTTAAAAGAAATTTCATGGAATTATATCTTTTTCATGTCAGCAATTGGTACGGGCTGGCTTCTGCTTTTAAACTTTTTTGTTTATAAAGAACCGGAAAAACCTGCGAACAGTAAATCAATTGGTCAAGTTTTAAAAGGCGCGGTTTTAGTTCTAAAAGATTTCCGTTTCATTTTGATGATTGTTATTTATTCCGGTTTCTGGATACTCTATTTTCAGATGTTTGATACGGTTCTCTGGTATTTAAAAGATTACATGGATATGACTCCCGTTAATAATGTGGTAAACGGACTTCTCGGTTTGTTTAGCGCAAATCCTAATTGGAAATTTGATGCCGAACACGTTACGGTAATAAACGCGGGTACAATTATCGTTCTGCAAATCTTCATTTCCAACATCGTAAAAAACAAAAAAGCTTTGCCAACAATGATCACAGGAATTGGACTTGGAACAATCGGAATGGGAATTCTTGCAATTTCAACCTATGCATGGGTTTTTATGGCGGGAATTATCATCTTTTCAATTGGGGAGATGACAGCACATCCTAAATTTATAAGTTATGTTGGTCTAATTGCTCCTGAAGATAAAAAAGCATTGTATCTCGGTTACTCATTTCTCTATGGAGTTTTAGGAAGCGGAATAGGCGGTATTCTTGGGGCAAATCTTTATGTTCATTTTATTGATAATCTCCATAATCCAAGCGCACTTTGGATTACTTTTAGTTTGATTGGTGTCGCCACAATGATCGGACTTTTACTTTTCAACAAGTTTTTGGCGAAGAAGTAGCCGAAAGCAATTGATTGTCATTGGTCAGTAAAATTGAATTAATTTTTCTGGTTATACGATTTTCATTACAATAAAATTTCGCTACACAGAATAATATTCTGAGTTGTGCTTTTTTAGGTTGTTTTGTTCTGTCACTTAAAATGGGAATTCACATGAATATGAAGTATGTAAAAAAATACAGTTATAACGGCGCCCGTTCAATGGTTTTGTTACATGAGAAATATTTAATGTCTCTCTTGCAAACCTGGCGTGAGGCTAAAAGCATCAATCTGGTTTTGCCTGAAAGTGAAGATTCAGATTATAAATCATTAGATACGCTCCTCGAACATATTTTTAGGGCAGCACGGGGATACATGGTCTGGATGTGCGATAAATTGAGCCTTCCAAGTCCTGAAATTAATCCAGAACCTAATTCAGCTGTGATTGATCTCGAAGCGGAGGAGTATTTGGATTATCTTATAAAAAAATGGCGGACACCCTTAGCGGAAGTTGAAGAGGAAAAATTTCACACCCCTCCATTTGCATCGCGGTGGGGAGTTCATTATTGCATTGATGCAATGCTTGAACATGCAGTGATGCATCCAATCCGCCATGAGTTTCAGTTAAGATATTTAATAACCGAGCAAAAGAGTAAATCAAAATAATAATTATAAGCGTATAATTAGAAAAGTAAATGAACAATAATCTTTCCTTAAAACAAAAGCTCTATGCTGAATGTATAAATTATGCCCGCACAAAGATTGAGCAAACTGAAAAAGCGGTTGACGAATTGCAACTTGCTTCTAAACTTGAAACAAAAAGCAGCATGGGAGATAAATATGAAACCGGCAGAGCCACAATACAACTTGAGATGGAAAAATATGCTCAACGATTAAGCGAATTTACAAACATGAATAAAATTCTTTTTCAAATAAACGTTGACAAGAATTATAATTCTGTTCAACCGGGCTGTGTGGTTTATACAAACTACGGCAATTATTTTATTGCAATTAATGCGGGAGAATTTGAGATAGAGGGAATTCGGTATTTGACAATCTCGCTTGCTTCACCGCTTGGAAAAGAATTACACAAAAGGAATGCCGGGGATGCTTTCTCTTTTAGAAATAAACAATTTATAATTGAGTTGGTGATTTAATCCGAATTGATTCTCCGTGCCTCTGTGACTTGTATGTTAAATGTTATAAATAAAGTTCTTTGAAATATTGAATAAAATAGTTTCCTTTACGGAAGAGAAGGTTTGTGCCTTGGGTCTAAGAACCCGTCACGAAGTTTTTTCCTTCCGTCAGGTTT
>Ga0210009_1000537_pt1 | contig 41529 bp, 51 predicted proteins | sample CryGeyCG2114_065_FD_185457 | JGI IMG/M metagenome (GOLD analysis project Ga0210009, IMG submission 185457) | Groundwater microbial communities from aquifer - Crystal Geyser CG12_big_fil_rev_8/21/14_0.65 (SPAdes) (version 2) | ecosystem: Environmental > Aquatic > Deep subsurface > Groundwater ...
AACGATAACCGCCCTTTGCCACATTGCTGGCTAAATTAAGCTTAGGCCCCAGCGCACCGCCGGTCAGAAGTGCTGCTCCAGCACTAATTCCGCTGGCCGGAATATTCATGACTGAATTCACCGCCATGCCAGAAAACACGCCCAGTGCTTGCCCTACCCCTGAACCGTTTAAAATCATCATGCCAATCATGAGCGAGCCGACTAGCATCAGCGCTAAAAAAGACAAAATGATAGTGCCCTCTAGTGAACCGCCAATGACTTGCCCTGCGCTGTAGCCGTGTTCTATTTCATCACCCAGCATGATCAAGATAAAGACAATGATGTGGGGAACCACTAAGCACCATAAATAAGTAATAATCCCGCCGCGCATGACATTGCTCATGGTGGGAAAAAGATAAATCAAACAGGGAATTCCCATCAGGCCATAGCCCAGATAATACGCCAGCGAGTACACGCCTTTTAAGACCCAAAAACATAATGTCGAGATGAAATACACCCACAACATAAAAGCATCATTCACATAGCGATCAAACAAGTGGTACTTGATATAATCGGCGATATTGCTACTTTTAAGCGTCACGCTTTTTTGCTCAATATCTTTAACAAACGACAGCCCCTCCACCATGCCTTTTAAAACCACATTATTGCCCCCAAACTTCGCGAGCGCTGCATCCGCTGCCTGCATGGAATAATCAATGCCCGTGAAATAAATTGTGCTGATGCTTGTTAGAATCAAAATGGCGATAAAGGCGCGCTTAAGGAGCGCAAACGGTTGCAAGCGATCTAAGTATTCTATAAGCACCGCCAACATGAATACTGTTGGTAAAAGATCAAGAAAGAAGCCGCGATAGCCTTCAAGCAAATCATTCAGATTAAAGCTCTTGATCAGCAGTAAATCACTCATTACACTGGTTGTAGTGCTCACAGCTTCTCCGCTTTAGCGCTGGTTAGTGGATCGGTGGGTTCATTGATCCCTAGCCAACTCTTGTAATAGTCTTCGCGTCTAAGCTGCTCTAGTTGTTCATTCTTTTTTAAAGCTAAGTCAGTGCGCTGATAATCCAGATCATCACGGTGCATTTTTGCTAAAATCTTCGCCGACAGTGCCGTGTTTATGGCGGTATTTTGTACATGCTTTGAAACCGTTCCCTCGCTAGCACTACTTAGTTCTTGTTGATACGCTTCTTGTTCGTCTTCCATCGAGCTAACCAGCTTGTCCCATGAACGATCTACAAAATCCTGTGCCGCAAAGACATCTTTGGCTGCAAAATCAATATTAGATTTAAGCCCTTGCAGATTCATCTTTAGCCGCAAAAGCTTTTGATTAAGCTGCGCGAGTCCCTGTGTGCTCATTTTCTGCGTTGCCGCCATATCGCGCACATGCTGTTCAATCCTGCGCGCGATAAAAAAGCGTCTCATGGCGATAAAATTGTAGCGATCAATCTGCTGTGATGTTTCCTTAGCTACTTCTAAAATCTTGAGCGTATTGCTAACCGTCGACGCCGTATTGGATACCAAAGCAATTAACGCCGCCGTATCACTGTCTGGCATAAAAAAGGTACTGGCCTGAGCTTTTATACTCAAACTAAACACTAAGATAATGATTATTTTCGCCATAACGTAACCTCACAAACGCTTCAATTGCTTCGCTGTTAGATGCAAAATAGGCGCGTTTTTCGTTTAAGTAATTCATTAACGGTTGATCTTCACCGTCTTCCGTATGAAAAAGCTCACGTTCAAGCGAGCTTAGATAAATGCCAAGAATCTTTTTAAAGCGTTGATTTTTAGTCACTAGGTAACATTCACTGACAACATTTTTTACAAAGCGCAGTTGATTGATGCGTTCAATATCAAATTCACTGACACTTTCGTTGGGAGTTAATTCTTGTGGAAAAAAGAATCTAAAATAGGCATTATTAATAATGGCGCGGCTGAGTTCCCTATCTATCTTGGCGAAATCTTCTAACCCTTGCGAGATCGCAATAGCGAGTCCACCAGTCTTACGAATCGTGCGAAAGCTTTTCGTAATAAAGCTGGCGTGCTCTGTTAGAAACTCCCAACACTCATCAAAGACCAAAATTTTTTGACTGACTTTAATGCGCTTATAGTATTCCAGCGCAAATAAAATTACCGGCGTCACCATGGCCTGTGAATAGTCTTGAATATCCACATACAACAGATTGACGTCACCTATGACTTCATCGCTAAAGCTCTCTAAACATTCCTCAAAATAAAGTGAGATATGCTTAAAATCAGCTTCTAGTCTTTCTAGTAAACTTCTAAAGGTCACAACTGAATTGTCTTCAAGAATAGCGCGAAGTGATTTTAACAAACGTCCGCGCTCAAGTTTATCAAATTTACTTAGATCAACCTGACTTAAGATAATCTCACGCAAAAATTCAGCATCACGAAACTGCATAGGGTTAATTCCATGCTTTAAATAGCTGCCCCCGTGATACAGGGTTAACCGTTTAAACGAAGCGCCCATATCTAAAATCACCGTCGGATGCTTAGGAATAAGTGGATGCACCAGCTTATTAACCATTACCGATTTGCCAAAGCCACTAGCACCGGAGATTAGAATATTGCGATTAGGAAACTCCTTAGCGAGAATATCGAGAAAAAGCTCACTGCCGTATATATCGGCGAACTCCTGCCCCTCATCCATAAGGTGGGAGCGAAATAACGGCAAGAGGTAGCGCAAATGTCCGGTCTTATTGGGAAGCTTTCTAAGTCCAAGCTTGGGTTTTACCCCAGGAATCAGCTCATTAAATAATTCACCTAGTCCCGACTTTAAATGTCGTAGCGACTGCCCTTCGCATAAGGTCTTAATACCGTGACTGGCAAGTTCATTGTATATATTCTTGGTATACTCATTAAGCTTTTCAAGTGTTGGTCCCCTTACAACAACAAACAATTCAAAGCTAAAAAGACGCTCCCGTCCGTGGGTTAAGTCTTCTAATAATTCCTCCGCTTGTTGGTATGCTCCTTCACTCCTTGGATCGCGCTTACTTTTAAAGAAACTATTTAAGTGAGCGCTTCGAATACGTTCAAGTAATCCAATTGAGCGGTGCTGTGCTTGTGGGCGAAAGCTGAGCACATAATTAATGCCAATTGGAATGGGATTAGAAGCAATGGCGTCCTCTTTAAAATCCTGCACCGATAAAACACGCCAATACTCGCCATTAAAGCTTAAATAATCTTGATAGATGCCAATATCTGAAATCAGCTCACTATTGCCAAAAAAGATATCTAAAGGATTGTGACATGGAACAAACTCAACGCCTGCTATCTTTGGAACTTCTGGCGCATTCGTTTCAAAGTAATTCTTCCATTTCCACGAGTAAAACTTAAAGTAATACTTCTCACTCAGTTGATCTAAGCTACTGGCAATTTCTTGATAAAAGCGCTCAATCTCACTTAAGCTCATCTGTTCTTGATCAGGAGCAATGACTTCAAAGAATCTCCCTACATTGCCCGTGATGCTTATAAGCTTATTCTTTCTGCTCTCAACAATCGGAAAAATTAATTGCGACATATGTCCCCCAACTTGCCATGCCACTTAAGAGACTTATCAGCATGAAGAAAACGCCAAAAGCCACGCGCTAAAAGCCTTTGCATGATCTTAAGCACCACTAAAAACAGCGCATTGATTGCCACGCTTAGAAGACTTGGCAACTTAAGCTGCGCTAGCAGTAGATACATCAGCGCCAGCGCCACCAGATCAAAGCGAGTTAGCCCGCCCAGCAGGCGTGCGCGTGAACTTAATAATGTGGGATAACTTCCTCGATTCATCATTGCTCCTAGATAAATGCGTTCATCACTTCTTGAATCAGCGTGGTGCCAGTTGCTGCAATAATTGACAGCGCTACTACGTTGCCGAGTTGCTTTTGGTATTCGTCTTTCTTGAAATACGACAGCGCCACAAATACCAACAGTGAAGTCACTGCCATAATGCGTGCCAACGGAATCAAATAAGACGAATTGAGCGTTTCAAAACCAGCGATAAGCTTGGTAAAAGCATGGGCCTGAACTGGCACTAGAAAGCTTCCAAGTGTTGCCAGCACAAACGTCAACGGCCAAAAGCATATTGAAGATTTAGCAAAATATTTCATTGTTAAATTCCTTAGTTATAAAAGTTGTTAATATGAGCACTGACATCAACTTCAAACGGGCTTGAGTAAGCTCGAGTCTCCCCTCGGCGAAGCACCGACCAGTTACCCCACGCTTGAATGCGATCAAACATGACGCTTTCAACCGAAATTGGGACTGAGTTATTAAAGGCGTAACTGATGACAAACTCGGCACAGGTGTAACTATCCGCCCCCGTAGCGCTTGTAAGTTTCATGCCATTAAAGGTGGTGCCGTGTTCGGTATAAAGCTTAAGTGCTAAAACATTTTCAACACTTGGGTTAAGCTCATGAATGGCATTAATGTCGATAATTTCAAAATGGGCATTAAGGCCATCAACATGGGCCTTAATCTTTTTTTCTTCTACCAGCGTTTTTAACGAATACTCATAATCGTTAACCATCAGGGATACTTGCGATAATTCCGCACTAAAATCCTTATTAAAAGAAAAGGTATCATTGCGTTCACGAAAGCTATTAACGGTAGCATTGCAGTAGAACTGTCTGGCACTACAATTACGGCCACAGCTTCCACCGTTAGAGTTGGCATTTACTGGAGTTGAGCTAATACCATCACCGCGTCTGTAACCAGCACGTAAGTAAAAATTAACCTCCGAGTTTGGCGAGATATTTCCCAGTGGATAAAGCGCGTAGTCTTCTCCACCAGAAACTGCACGGCGCATAGATAAAAACTGTTCCGCTTGCTGCGAGGCTAATTCCTTACCAGTGACATACGACATAACAACGGCATCACCAGCGTCAAAACTATGGGCCAAATAATGCTGATTCAAGCGCTTGGTCAGAGTAAACCATAGGCCTTTTTTGTCTTGATCGCGCACTTCTTTAAGATAGGTATAGGCGGGTAGATTATTTTCAAACTCACCGAGGCGTACCAGATCGTTATCTTGCATCCGATACTGCATCACACTGGTAAGCAAAGCCGGTAAGCGCGTATCACCTTTATTGGGCGCAACAAAATTCTGCTCGATACCATGAGGCGTATTGATGATTAGCTGAACTGTCTTAGCTTTCACTGACTCCATCAGACTTTTGTAAGTTTGGCCTGAATCACCAATTTTAAAGTCTTTAATTTCCGAAACAATGAACTCACCACGCTTTAAGTAGCTATCGCGCACTAACTCCACTGGCACATTTTCAAGCGTGACTGAAAAGGTTTCAGTTTGCTCGCGCCCAAAAGTACGCTCAACTAACTTGGTCGCCAATAGCTCCCAGCTTTCGCGCTCGTGTGAGTAATAATAGAAATTAAGTTCAAGGTCTTGAATGCTTTGAAACAGCGGATGCGATAACAAGCGAATACTGCTTTCAAGTTCAATACTAAGACCTGTTAGCTCTACATCGGGATTCGTAAAGATATTGCTATAAATGACTTGATTGCGTTGATAAAAGCGTGGATCAACTTCGGGATATTTAATCCATGTTAGATCACGCGCCCTAATATCCCCCCAAATATGCCCGCTATACTGGCCAATGCGAGCTGCTTCCTTAAGTGATTGGTCACGCACCAAAACAGAACCCACGCGATATTTGAAATCGGGATCTTCACGCCCAATGCGCGTATCAATTGTTTCGGTTATCTCTTGTTCAAACTGAGGCAGCTTGTAAGTGAAGTTAATACTGTAGTTTTGTAAGAAAGCAGATTGCAGCTTCGGAATATCCGCAATTTGTGAATTAAGCCCTAGTTCAAGTTCACGGCCATTAGTAATGCGGTCCCCATCGGAATCCCCACTTGGATCAAATTGAACCGCCTCAATGCCTGATACTTCCGAAGCTTCATCCTCTGACTTCAATGAACAACCGACAAAAAGCTGCGATAGAACAACAATCACTAATAAAGAGGCACAAAAACCAAAAAGCCTGCTCTTGCCCATTTTTTTGTTATCTAATTTTTCAATGCGCTCAATTTCAAAGGCATCAACATCAAGGTATTGATTTAAACTCAATTCAAATTCACTTCTTCGCTTATTCATCTTTTTTCTCCCTTTAAACTAAATGCAAGCTACTAAGAGCATGCAGAGGTACTGTTAATAAAATTCCTAAACTAATCACTGTGTGCAGCCGTCCTTCACTAAAGTCGCAAAGAATTCCTTTAAACTTCGCGCCTTCTTTGGTAATTAACTCAAGCTCGCTGCCACGGTTGAGTTTGACTTGTTCGCCGTTTTCCATTTTTTTAAGCAAACACGTTTTTTTATCCTTCCCCATGCCCTTCCCTCCATTTTTGGACGCACGAATCCCGCTTGAGAAATCTCTCAAGTGATAAATTGCTTCTTTTTTTTAACTAATCCTTAGAAACGAGTTGCTAATGGACTTGCAAAGTAAGACGCATAGCTTTTTCGAAAATAGTCACAGCCGCCATCGGGAAAGAACTCATTAACAACGACAAAGAACTCTTCTTTTCCTCCCAACTCCCATGGCGAAGAAACTCTCACTTCTAATGCGATAAGCAGCTTTAAAATTTTGCTCGATAATTTTTCGACCATAGAAGAATAGTCGTCAGCAGTATTTTTTGCATACTCATCCATAAACTGCGATGCGATCAGCTCACTGGTGCAATTAAAAATCTTATTATTCAAATCAATCGGACATTTTAGAAAAATTGAAATAGCCGTTTCTGCCATCAAAAATTCAGCGCGATGATCAGAGAAGATATTTACTTCAATCCCTAGTACGTCGCTGAGCTTGAGACTTTTGGCCACAAGTTCAAAATTGGCCTTAAGCAGGCGGTGTGCCGTAGCTTTTTCATGTTCTAGAACATTTCTTTTTAAAGGGATCTGCTCAAACGAGGCAATTCCCATTGGTGCAACATGCATAACTTCCTCCACATGAACTCAAAAATGAGTATTTAGATTTTGTGGATGGTGTTTTAAAAAGCTCAGAATTCTATGGCCACAACAACCCACGGTGGGTCGGAAAAAATCCCACCATGGTGGGATGCTTATAAAGCCGCTTATTCTTAAGAAATTGAAATTATACAAATATGTCCGTCCCATCGTGGGATACTTCTCTCGCGCGCAGCAGCATACAGAAGTTACAACTCACTAAAATGGCGTTTCAATTTTGAAAAATATTCATGTTTACCTTGCCAATTAGACATCGCGCTAATAAAAGCAAATGTAACTAAGTTTAATGGAGAGCTGATGCTAGAGGCGAGTCAATATGATGATTTGAGAAGCTTTTTACAAGCTTGCATCAACACCATCAAAAAAACACATCCCAGCTTATCTAACGCTGCAATTGCTAAACGCTTAGATATTTCAAGCTCCACCTTTGGCCGAATTGCCAACTCCGAGGTTGATACTTCATTTAATAATGCTGTCTCAATTGCGCGTAAAGCATGTGGCAACGAAGAGAGCGTTCAATCCTTTATTGATAAGTTTTTTCCACAAATGAAAGGAACCTTTGACAAGGTTTATGCTGGAAACAAGGATAAAAGCTTCGTCCAAGTCGAAGCTGAATCCTACCTAGAAGATAGCACCACCCACGAGATTATGATGATGGCCATGACCGAAACTGGCGTTTCAGAGGGCCAAATTCTTGAAGATTTCGGAAAGCGCGGTCTCAACATTCTAGCAGAGCTTAAAGAGATCAACTTAGTTCAGCTAACTGCTACCGGAAACTACAAGAATCCGGGGTCAAACTTTGGTCAAAAAACAGTTCAAAAGCTTATCCGCAATCTTGTTTCGAGCAACTATGAACTTTCTGCGTTTGGACAAAAGGATAACTGGCTTTCTCTACAATGGGAGTCTGTGAACGCTGAAGTGGTGGGACCAAAGCTTATTGAAATTTGTCGTAGAGCAACTCAAGAGATTCGTACAGTATTAAACGATCCAAAATCCAAAGGAAATGATGTCATTTGGACATCTATGGGTATGGACACATTAAATAAACTTGGTGCAAACAACAGTTCATGGAATAGTGCTGGGGAGGTACTACAATGAAAATGATCACTTTAAGCCTCATAGCAATATTATCTTATAGCTCTTTTGCGAAAGAAGCTCCAAAGCTTGTATTTCCAAAGGATGAAATTATTTCAGTCGAAACAAACGATGGCGACTACGCGACCATTAGTGAAGTCGAGTACAATATCGTTAAAATTAACGGTGTATCACTAGTAAAGAGTTATTTAGTTATCGATCTTTCTTCCAAAACGCCTGTAAAAGAAATTCATCTCTCAGATGGCCAGATTATCAGAGCGGAGCGCGCGGGTGCAGCACTGAGTGGTGGTGATGCTGGCGGCGGTGGAAAAAACTAGTAACAGGACGAATCAAGCTTCGAAAGGCCCTTGCTGACACAAGAAAGTAAGCCTTAATTGATGATTAAGTAGTCATAGTATTAAAGTAAGCTAGAATAATACAATGCTTATTATGATCTATTTTTCAGACTGCCCCAACGCATCCAAAATGAAGCTGCTACTTGATTCACTTAAGCTTGAGTATATCTCTGTTAATCAGGATCTTCTTGACCATGACCATCAGTATAAAGGCTATACCTCCCCAACTCTTATCTCGAATAGCCAATTAATTTGGGGATGGCCAATAGATAAATCAAGCGCAGGTTGCACAAGTAATTTACCAAGCCTAGAACAACTTAAAAGTCTAATTTCACAATCTCTGTAATATATCATGTATCTTTGACACAAACGTATAGTTATCCGAGGAGTGAAAAATGAGGCTTTTGATCGTTTTATACTTATTTACGTTTAATGTATTTGCCATTGATAAAATACACTTAACTGGTTCTAGTACAGTCGCGCCTTTAATGACCGAAATTGCGAAAGCCTATGAATTAAAAAATGACAATATTCGTATTGATGTACAAACTGGTGGGTCAACCAAAGGCGTTGTCGACACAAGAAAAGGCAGAAACGAGATCGGCATGGCCTCCCGTGCTGCCAAGAGTAGTGAAAATGATCTTATATTTCATACTCTAGCACTCGATGGTATCGCTATAATTGTACATAAAGATAACCCAACTCAAAACATTACTAAATCAGAATTAATAACTATTTACACAGGCAAACAAAAACAATGGCCTCACAATTCAAAAGACATTTCTATTATTCATAAGGCTGAAGGACGTTCAACACAGGAACTATTTCTCGCCTATCTCGGACTAAAAAACAGTCAGATTAAAGCAGACATTGTGATAGGTGATAATGAGCAGGCGATAAAGACTCTGATGAATCTGCCAAACGGTGTTGGCTATGTTTCGATTGGTACGGCAGAATATCATGAAAGCATCGGCACTCCCATTAAGCGAATCCAACTTGAAAAAATTACTGCCAGTACTAAAAATGTGAAGAATGCGTCCTATCCACTTTCAAGAAAATTAAGTCTTGTGACAAAAAAGGATATTCCTGATCACGTTAAGCACTTTTTAGACTATAGCCTCTCAAACGAACATGAAGAATTAATAAAGGGACTTTATTTTGTTCCGCTTAAGTGAATGGTTTAAGCTCTCTCCACTTTTTTTAGCTGCTGCAATTACTGTTAGTGTGCTAACACTAATTTTCATCATGATTCTAAGTGAGATACAAGACCTTGCCTCACTGCCAGCATTTATCACATTTAATGGCCTGTGGTTTCCAACTGAAGGGCTATTTGATTTAACACCAATGCTATTATCGACATTACTAATTGCCGTCTGTGCCTTAGTCTTCTCTATACCTATATCTATTGTCCAAGCGTATTGGTTAATCTTTATTGCTAAAAAAAACGGTGTCTGGTCGATCCTAGTTAAAAGATTTATCGAAGTTTTTAGTGGCTTTCCGTCAGTAGTCTTTGGTTTATGGGGCTTAACCGAAATCGTTCCCCTTATCGCCAAATGGACTTCACCGGGCTTTGGACTTTTAGCTTCGGCCGTAGTCCTCGCCGCAATGATCTCTCCTTATCTAACACTTCTTTTCGAAGCTAATTTCTTATCGGCACCAACACAGTTAAAACTTGTCAGTAACTCACTCGGAATAACACATCAAAAATTTCTTTTTCAAATTCTAATTCCTTATTCCATAAAGCGTCTTGTCCAATCCAGTGCCTTGGCACTTGGTCGTGGAATTGGCGAGACAATGGCAATCGTCATGGTAGCCGGTAATGTTGTGAATTTTCCAACCGACTTTATCAAACCGATCCGTACGATCACTGGTGCGATCGCTCTAGAGATGGGTTATGCCGTCGATGGCCACCGTTCAGCCTTATTTATGGCCGGTTTTATTTTACTTGTGCTTTCATTGCTAATAGCTTTTTTGACACAAGATAAAATGGAGCAACATGATGCGAATTAGTTCTTCCATTCTTTATCTTGGCTTAATACCTGGACTATGGCTTATCACATGCACATTGATTTTAGGCCTCCCCCAACTAAGACTAGAAACATTTCTCATAAGTCCAAGTGATGCCGGACGAGCTGGCGGTCTTCTCTCTATCATTATCTCGACACTTTTAATTTTGACCATTACCCTTGTGATATCAGTCCCTCTGGCCAGTGCCACAGCATTAGCGATGACATACTTTCGTCGCTATTTCTTAAAATTAAGTCGACTCTTAAGTCTCTCACTTGATGTTTTATCCGCCATCCCGTCAGTCATTTTCGGTCTGTTTGGCAACGTTTTATTCGTCGAAAAACTAAACTTAGGTCACTCTATTTTATCAGGAGGACTTACACTCGCATTCATGATCCTACCCACAATGGTTCGTACACTTGAATCTAGTTATCATGAGATTGAAAAGGGTTATGCTAAAACGACAGAAGCCCTAGGTATTAATTTTTCTACTTTTATCTATCAAATTGTTTTTCCACTTGGTCTGCCTGCTCTTATTTTTGCAACAATCCTAGGCATGACTCGTGCCATGGCCGAAACGGCTGCCCTACTTTTTACCTCTGGCTATTCGGATCGTATGCCAGAATCTGTTCTTGACTCAGGTCGCAGTATGTCGGTTCATATCTATGAACTTGCAATGAATGTTCCTGGCGGTGATAAAAACGCCTATTTAACTGCTGCACTTTTAGTTTTCATTCTTCTCACTATTAACTCGGCAATCACATATTTTGGATATCATTTGAATAAGCGTTTAGGAATCCTATGAGCACACTCATCTGTGAAAGATTATCAGCTTCAACAAAAAATAAAGTTATTTTTCATGACATTTCCATAAACTTTCCAAAAAATAAAATTCATTGTCTGATTGGACCGTCCGGGTGTGGCAAAAGCACATTCTTACTCTCTTTAAATGGTCTCATTGAAGCTCACACTAATATAAAAATGAGAGGTCGCGTTTTATATCAGTCAAAAGACATTCGCGAGTTTGATCCAATAAATTTAAAAAGAACGATTGCAACAATTTTTCAAGAGCCTTCCCCCCTGCCTTTTAGCATTAAAAAAAACTTTGAACTTCCACTCTCAGAAATCAATCAAAATAAAAAGGAATACGAAGAAATTATTTTCAATTCATTACAAAAAGTTGGTCTTTGGAATGAAGTCAAGGACATGCTCAATCAGTCTGCATTTCATCTTTCTGGTGGTCAAAAACAAAGGTTATGCTTAGCGCGTTCTCTGGCGCTTGAGCCAGAGATTATACTGCTTGATGAGCCTACCAGCGCTCTTGATCCTCAATCAACCCTCGTGATTGAAGATCTTTTAAAAGAATTAAAACGAACAAAAACGATTATTATGGTGACACACAATCTCCCACAGGCAAAACGTATATCAGACACTGTTGCCTTTTTTTGGTGGGAGCAATGCTGTGGACGCGTACTCGAACATATGAACACGGACATATTCTTTTCTGCGCCCACAACAGAGCAGGCCCTGGATTATATTAATACCCAGCGCCTATAAAGACTTCTTCCATTCTACTTTTTTAAAAGCATCATCAACTGGCGTTAGTGCCGCATGATTCGTGAAGTTCGATAAAGTTTTCATCCCAACTCCAACCAGAATTTCTAGATAATTTTTCTCATTGTACCCATGACTAAGAAAATTCTTCAGTGTTGTTTCTGAGGGGTAACCTCTTTCACCTACAATTTCCGCAACGAGAAGGCGAAAACTCTGTAATTTTTTATCTGCAATGGGTTTATCCTCACGAATCGCCTCCACCACATCACTTGGCACCTGCAACATGCCAGCAATTCCAGTATGTGCCGAAACACAATACTCACAACCATTAACAGCACTCACCGTCAAAGCGACGATTTGCTTTTCAGTAGCACTTAATGTGCTTGAATCAAAAATATCAGCAATTGTAAGATAGGCTTTTAACAATGCAGGCGCTTCAGCCATCACCCCTAACATATTTGGTACAAAGCCAAATTTTTTCTGAGCAGCCTCAAGTAATGGCTTTGACTCAATTGGTGCGTTTGAAATCGAATGAACTTGGAATTTCATAGTATCTCCTTTAAATACGGACTATCTAGTCCAAAAATGAACAAATTTTTTTAAACTGTCTTTAACTTCTTTATAAAAATCTCCAAAAAAGAATCGATGGCCAAAACTAAATCTGATGTCGCAAAACCAGCTCGACCTAAAGCCCGCAATCCGGTTAACTGTGAAATATATAAGTTTGCTAATGAATCTATAGCTTTTGGATCAGGATGTTTTGATTTTGAAAAACGGGCTATGAGCTTAGAAATAACAATTTTCATATTATCAAAACAGTTAAGAATAAGTTCTTTTGATGAATCATCAAGTGCATACTGCTCTAAGGCTGAATTAGCCAAAAAGCATCCTTTCTCTATCACATCTTTAGGTGCATTAATCAAAGTACATTCAAAAAGATGTCTGAACGCTTTATAAGGATCATCTAGTGAAGAAAGATAATTAATCTCAACTTTCATGCGATCCATGTAAAGGTCAAGAGCCTGTCTAAAAAGATCGTCCTTATTTTTAAAAATGGAATAAAAACTACTTTTAGAAAGATCAACAACTCCTGCAAGCTCGTTTAGAGAACTTCCTGCAAAACCACGGCTCCAAAAAAAGTCTAGAGCATTTTCGACAACTGTTTCATGATTATACTGTTTTGGTCTTCCAATCATAGTTGCAATTATGAACCAACCAGTCCAAAATAGCAAGTGTAATATTTTGACGATAAACACCACCCATACAAAAGCCTTTTACTTCCTTGAGGTTAAAGATGTTTACAAGCTATCTAGAAAAATATGAGATCCCTGCAACAAGACAGAATCTTGAAACCTTGCAAATAAATTTAGGTAATCTCTGTAATCAAGCCTGTCGCCACTGCCATGTTGAGGCTTCACCTAAAGGTCAAGACAATATGACCACGGCAATTTTTGAGCGCATTTTAGAATTAATAGACCAAGGAACAACAAAACCAAAGACTGTTGATCTAACAGGTGGTGCTCCAGAAATGAATCCAAACTTTCGCTGGTTCGTAAAGGAACTAAAGAGAAGAGAAATTGATGTACTCGATCGCTGCAATCTCACCGTTCTTTATGAATCCGATCAAGAGGATTTAGCTGAGTTTTTAGCCTATCATGAAGTCAAAATTGTGGCATCCTTACCCTGTTATTCCGAAGATAATGTTGATAAGCAAAGAGGTAACGGTGTTTTTGAAAAATCAATTCGTGCCCTAAGACAGTTTAATCAGTTAGGTTATGCTAAAAATGATCGTCTCACCTTGGATTTAGTCTATAACCCACTTGGCCCTAGTCTACCTCCAAGCCAAGATAAACTCGAAGTCGATTACAAAGAGAATCTCATGGAATGGTTTGGGATTTCTTTTAATCATCTTTATACAATAACCAATATGCCAATTAAGCGTTTTTTAGAGGATCTTAAAAGACAAAAAAAATATGATGAGTACATGACAACACTCATCAATGCATTTAATCCACAGGCTGCCAAGAACATGATGTGCTACAGTCTCATCTCAATTAGTCATGATGGAAAAATTTATGATTGTGACTTTAATCAAATGACTAATCTGCCTTCTGCTGGTCGTCCTGATTTATGGTCTATAAAGAGTTTTAATGACATGATAGATAAACAAATTACATGGGCCAATCATTGCTTTGGTTGCAGTGCAGGTGCTGGTTCATCGTGTGGAGGAAGTTTGACATGAGTTTAAAAAATGACGTTCAAAAATACTACGGAGAAACACTCAAAACTAATAGTGACCTTAAAACTGATGCCTGTTGCACAGAAGAGACTTTAACGCCTCATCTCAAACAGGCTCTTGCAGTTCTATCAGATGAAGTTCATCAAAAATATTATGGATGTGGTCTTGTTTTACCGGAAGAACTTGAAGGTGCAAAAGTCCTAGATTTAGGCAGTGGTGCTGGTCGTGACGTTTTTGCTCTCTCTTACCTTGTGGGCGCAAAGGGCCATGTCACCGGCGTCGACATGACTAAAGAGCAAATTGAAGTGGCTAGAAGAAATATTGATTATCATGCCAAGAAATTTGGCTATAACAATGTTTCATTTATTGATGGCGATATCGAAAAACTTGACCTTTTGCAACTTGAAAAAAATAGTTTTGATATCATTGTCTCTAACTGTGTAATCAATCTAGTTGAAGACAAAGCAAAAGTTTTAAAAGATGCCTATGATCTTTTAAAGCCAGGTGGTGAAATCTATTTTAGTGATGTCTACACGGATAGAAGACTGGCCAAAGAGCATCAAGTTGATCCTGTCATACGAGGAGAATGCCTTGGAGGGGCACTGTATTGGAACGATTTCCATCGTTTTGCCAAGTCAGCTGGTTTTTCAGACCCAAGAATCGTAACCTCTAGAGAATTGCGAATTGAAGATGATCAGATTAAAACCAAACTCCATCCGGCGCGTTTTTACTCCGTCACTTATCGTCTTTTTAAAATTCCTGAACTAGAAGATGCTTGTGAAGATTTCGGTCAAGCTGTTCGTTACAAAGGAACTCTCAAGACTTCGCCCAGTGGCTTCGTTCTTGATGATCATCACTTTTTTGAACCTGGAAAATGGGAATCAGTCTGTGGCAACAGCTATCTCATGCTTAAAGCCACACGCTTTGCAGAGCATTTTGATTTTATCGGAGATTTTTCAACTCACTACGGAATTTTTAAAGGCTGTGGCCTAAATGTGCCTTACCAAGCGACAAGCGGTGAGCAAAATAATAACGGAGGAGCCTGCTGTTAACAGTTATTGTTCCAACATTTAACGATTGCCAGCGTCCTTGGACGAAGCTTCTCTTTGACTCTCTTCAAGGACATCGTGTGCTCGTAGTTGACACCCCAAGTGGCGATGGCATGGAGACTGAATGTAGACGCAAAGGTTTTTATTATCTTGCTTCATCATATAACAATCGCGCTGGCCGACTTAACGATGGGGTCAATGCCACAACAACTGACTGGCTCATTTTTCATCATCCACGAAGCCTTCTCCCCAAAGGTGCCATAGAGACAATATTAAATTTTAAAGAACCATGTTGGGGAGGATTTACGCATTCTTTTGATCGTAATCACCCCCTACTCGCCTTTACTTCGTGGTGGTCCAATCACATACGCGGGAATTTAAGATCCATTTATTATTTGGATCATTGTCTTTTTTCGCACAGAAGTCTTCTCACCGATCATCCGCCTTTTGGGAGCAAAGATATTTTTGAAGACACTGAGTTTTGTTTAAAACTTCGAAAGAAAATGAAAGGTAAACGCATAAAAAAATTTGCCGTAATCACTTCCTCAATTCGCTTTCAAAAAAATGGTCTGTATCAACAGGCATTACTTAATCAATATTTAAAAGCCAGGTACTTTTTATCTGCTGATTCACAAGAAATGAATATAGATTATGAAGAAAATTTAAACTTAAATCAGGATTATAGATCCAAATGACAAATGAAGCTCTCACTCGGTTGATCATTTTTATTCTCTCTCTCGCAACACTTTGTTTGTTGGAAGTGACCTATCCTCGACGTGAGCTTCGTTTTAACCGCAAAGTTCGCTGGCCGGCCAATTTTTCCATTATGCTGCTCGATACCTTGTTGCTCAGACTACTATTTCCGATGAGTGCTGTTGCCTTCGCCCAACATCTTGAATCGATACAATTTGGCTTATTAAGTATTATTAAATTGTCTGAAACCCTAAAGATTATCTTGGCCGTGATTTATCTTGATCTATGTATCTATTGGCAGCATGTAGTTTTTCATAAAATACCATTTTTATGGCGCTTTCATCGCATGCATCACACCGATCTTGACTTTGACGTCACCACGGCCTCTCGCTTTCATCCAATCGAAATGCTCTTATCTTTGATCATTAAGTTTGTTGTTATCGCTCTGATTGGTGCGCCAGCATTTGCCGTCTTTTGCTTTGAAGTGATTCTCAATACTTCTTCCATGTTCAACCATTCCAATATTGCAATTCCAACAAGCATTGATCGATTTCTTCGACGCTTCATCGTTACACCAGACATGCATAGAATTCATCATTCCATATACTCAAGTGAAACTAACAGCAATTACGGTTTTTTCTTATCCTGGTGGGACTATATCTTCCACAGTTACAAGCAATCTCCAAAAGATAATCATCTTAAGATGCGAATTGGTTTAAAAAAATATCAAGACTCAAAATTTCTAACCCTATCCAGTATGATCAAGTTGCCTTTTATGAAAATTAAAAGTGAAGATACTTTTCAATAAAAACAGCTACTGAATCCTTGATTTCAGCTTAATTGATACAGATTTTAGGCAATTCGTATTGTACATTAAAATCCCTTCGACTCATATTTATACAAGAAAGTAACAATTATCTTTCAAAGTATTTTATTCTTTTTTAGACCAAAATAAAAATAAATCGGTAAAGCACAACTTAAACCAATTAATAAATTTAAAGTGACAAACGGCCAAAGACGAGTCCATTTAGTGTAATAAATAAATATCCAAAAAGAGAGCGATGATATCAACAAATCAGCACTGAACCCACCTGCAGCGCCGTTTACAAAAAGAGCATCAACAAAAGCAAAAACATCAACACCATGAGAAGAAAAAAAATCTATAAAAAACAAATATGGGATTACGGCACCTAAAAAACCTAATGCAATAAAAATTCTCATATGATCTCCTTTAAATATGGTAAACAAGATTGACTACATAGTCAATCTTGTTTACCCTATTTAAATGAAGATAGAAATTCAATACCAACAATTTCATAAAAAATATGGAGATTCATTATCTCGATATTTTTCAAGATTAAACTTAAAATTAATGAAGTTACTTACAGAAGAAATCAATCAACATTTGAACATCTCACTTAGTTATTCCCAATATCATTGCCTTCAATCTATTTGCTTTAAAGGCATGAAACAGCAAGAACTTGCCGCAAGGCTGGGGATAACAAAACAGGCACAAAGCCAGCTTTTAAATGAGTTAAACAAACTCGGGTTTATTTCAAAGGAAGTCGACCCAAACGATACTCGGTCCAAAATAATAAAGCATACAAAAAAAGGCCAAAAGTGTGTTACTGAAATTATTAATGCATCAATAAAGTTAGAGAAGCTGGTCTTCAAGGATATAGGGGAAGATAACTTTCACATTCTTAAGGAGTCTTTAAAAAGAATTGAAGAGCTAAAGATTTAGCACAAATCTTATCTAAATTTCATCAAAAAACTGCAACGATTTTATATTAATCGAGAACTGAGATAAAGTATCATCCCCATCGCTAGAGAGCCACAGCCCAATAATCTTAACAGATTCAGGTAAGTCAAAAATACCGTTTATAGTATTGCCAGATCGCTTAAAGGCAAAGATTTCTTCATAATAAGATTGATTATCATGACTTCGGCTTGTATGAAAAAGTTCTGAGCGTTCAAACGATGTCAAAAATAAAATCTTATCAACGCCATCATCACCCTGGCCAACCTCGTAAAGCGCCTTGACCCAACGAGGTGCAACTGCACGCTGAAAGAAATTAAGCGTTTTATTACCTTTTATAATAAGCCCAACTCTTAAGTAAGCATCATCAACGTTCTTGTCTCCCTCTTTACCATCAAAGTTAATATACCCCTGAATACGAGTTTGTAACTCAACCTTCTTCACATTTAATGGTTTTTCGAACTTATAGATAAGTGGCGCAGCGCTTTTACTGACAACAACTTCTAAACGATCAATTAAGAAATTAATTTTGTGAGTCTTTATATTGTCAAAACTTAGCACTTTCCAATCATTTTCAATAAATTTTACTTCATAAGCGAAGCTATTAACCGATAAGAAAATGTAATTAAGAGCTATCATAATTCTAAACATAGTAAAGCTCCTCGAGGTTTTGATGAAACTAGTTGCCATAATAATCGCATTTTTCTCCCTTACTGCCTATGCCCAAGTAGATCAAGAGCAATTCAAGTCTTGGCATAAAAAAACAAGAATTCAAAATTACGAAATAAGCTATGTCGATCATGGTGAAGGAAAGCCAATCGTTTTATTTCATGGAATACCCACCTCATCATGGATGTATAGAAATATCATCCCAAAACTCGCCTCTCTCGGTTATCGAGTGATAGCTCCAGACATGCTTGGAATGGGGGCCAGTCAAATAAATAATGTACCTAATTATTCACTCTCACTAGAAAATCAAAGCAAGATCCTAAGTGAACTAATTACAAATAAGCTTGGGATTAAGCACTTCAGTGCCATCGTTCACGATTTTGGTGGTCCCATATTGTGGGACATGCTCGGGCATAGCGAAATAGCAATTGATAATATGATCATCTTAAACACCTTCGCTTTCAAACAAGGTTGGAACCATGGTTATAACTTCATGACTCGTCAACTCATGAACCTTGCGACCACACCGCTGACTGACAAAATGTTTTTCCAGTCAGCCATTCGCAGTATGATTGATAACCCTGGGCAATTTAAAGAGGATGAACTTGAAAGTATCATTGAAGGCTATGTAAACCCCTTGATAAAAGGAGCCGGCAGAACCTATAAAGTCTTATATTATTCAGTTAAATCAATTGAAAACAATATGCTTTCAAAGTTTCAGCAGAATCTTCTTAAAATAGACCCAAAGACCGTCACTCTAATTTGGGGTGAGAATGACAAATTTCTTTCAAGTAGTAAGCAAGTCGAACAATTTAAAAACCATCTGCAACTAAATTCTGATCAAGTATATATTATCAATGAAGCAAAACATCTGATTCTGGAAGATCAATTTGAACAGACTTACAAAATCATAAAAGACAAACTTTAGAGGCGGTTTTTTTATAAAACTGTCTATTTTCGCTCTTTCTTGAAATTTGCCAACTCAGATGTTGTATTTTTCAAACGATTCGAAATCGTAGTAAACAAGGCCTTAATCCACCTTGGTTCAGCTTGAAAGTACTTCTCAAGCTTCTCTTTTGGTATTTTGATCAGAACACTGTTTCTGACAGCATACACACTCGCCGTGCGTTTACCTTCATCTATCAAAGCGATCTCACCAATAACCTCTCCCCTTTGAATTCTGGCGACCTCTACTTCAGTATTGTGTTCATTCCTTTTTATCACTTTTAATTCACCTTCTTTTACAAAAAACAAGCAATCTGAATCGTCACCTTCACTAATCACGCGCTCTCCAGATAAAAAACTCAAGGTATTTTCATCTTGAATTTGATTCTCTTTTCTATTTGAGAAGAGAACATCCTTAAGCCCTTCAAGATCAATAGGCTTTTCTAAAAAAAGTACATTTTTTAGTTTTTGAAAAAAAATTCTATGCTGCTCAATCTCTCGATTCATTATAACGAAGCGCTCAAGCTTATTCATATTAGCTACGTTATAAATATCTCTAACCGACTTTACCCCATCTTCTCGCCCAAGCTCGACCTCTGTCAAAATCACATTAAACTCTTCATTTCTAAGTTTATAAATTGCTTCTCGCGCATTAGCTGCTACAACATAGCGAACTCCAAACTCTTCAAAAAAAAGTCTTATGTCGTCAATATTATCAAGATCAGAATCAACAACTAATATCTTCATGGAGTCCCAAGGATGTAAACAACAAGGTTATTATAAGCTCAAACTCCATAATGCCCCTCGCAGAAGTACTAAATCATCGATTAAGCTCAATAATTGTCAGTTCTATGTAAAGGGTATTGTTGAGAACTGCATTTCAAAGCTACAATTGCACAAATAATATGGAGGTCTAGATGACTAAGGTTTCTCTTTTTTGGTCGGTTTTGCTTGTTCTAATTTGCTCAACATTTGCAGTTAATGCTAGTTCAACTCAAAACGATGAAAATTTACCAAAAATAACAAATGCTCAATATGAAAAAATTATAAAATCTGAAAAACCAATCTTCTTATCGTTTAATGCCGATTGGTGTCCTGTATGCCAAAAGCAAAATAAAGCACTTAATAAAATTTCAAAAGAATTTTATAACAAGGCAGAATTTCATAGTGTTGATTGGGATAAAGTAGATGAATTTGTTGGTCCAAAAACAAAACAGCGTTCAACTATTGCCTACGTAAAAAATAACAAAATTATAGATCAACTCATTGGAGAAACTGATACCGACAAAATCAAAGCCTTTATTGAAAAATACACCAATTAGATGACAATTTATGTCTCAGCAGTTCTAGCTGGACTGCTAACATCTCTATCTCCATGTGTTATTGGCGCTCTTCCTTTTGTCGTCAATAGTTCCTTAACAAAAGGCAGAACTGCTCCAATTGTTCTTGTGGTTGGTCTTATTACTAGCTTCATTTCAATTGGAATCATTTTCACTCTAACAAATCGTTTTTTAGGCCTAAACCAAGAGCAATTACGCATGGTAAGTGCCGTATTCTTTATTTTAATTGGCTTATCCTTAATTATTGAAAAAATTACGAAAAAAACTGCTCAACTTGGATCAAAAATTTCAAATTGGGCAAATCAATATGCCAACAAAGCCGACCAAAAAGGTCTCTTCGGCCAATTTATTATTGGAAGCCTTTTAGGTTTTATCTGGGCACCTTGCTCTGGCCCAACTCTGGGCTATGCCCTCACACTTGTTGCAAAAGAAGGCGCAATTCTTAAAGCAATCACAATCATGGGAACGTTCGGCATTTTTGCTGCTCTCCCCTTGCTTGTTATTGCGTATGTTTCCAAGCAATTTTTCACACGCAGAATGTCATCCGTTCAAACTATGCAAGATCGAGCAAAAAAAGTCATGGGAATTTTCCTCATTCTTTTTGGTATTGCAACCCTTACGCATTTTGATCGAAAGCTTGAAGCATTTATTCTTAACAACTCACCAGAGTTTTTTATAGATATTATTACAAAATACTGATGAAAACTGTTGCTGTTATAATCCCGGCATTTAATGAACAAGATTCTATTGCTAAAGTTCTTACAGATTGCTTGAATTATTTTGATAAGATTATTGTTGTTAATAATAATAGTACTGATCAAACTGAATTTATCGCTAAAAAATTTCCTGTGACTGTATTATTTGAGCCAAGGCGAACATATGGCCAAGCAGTCTATACTGGTTCAATACATGCTCTTTCTCAAGGTGCCGATTATTTAGCCTATATCGATGCTGATGCCAGTGAAAGCTCAGCCGATCTTTACAAACTTTATCAGCACATGAAAATAAAGAAACTTGATCTGATCACAGGACAAAGGCAATCTAGTCAAATTCCAGCACATGCTCATCTCGGTAATCGTTTAGCATGCTTTATTATGAATGTTGTTTGGGATTCGCCTTTTCGCGATCTAGGACCAATGAGAATACTCTCGAAAGCTGCATGGGATAAAATCCAAATGCAAGATCGAGATTATGGTTGGACTGTTGAAATGCAAGTAAAGGCGCTCATCTACAATCTCAATATTGCTGAATTGACAATTAAGTCAAATAAAAGGATTGGTAAGTCAAAAATATCAGGCACAATTAAAGGTACTTTTTTAGCGAGCTTTTACATTTTAAAAACACTCTTAATCCTATTTCTTAAGCATCCAAGGCGGATAAACTCATGATCTCATCGATACACCTCCTTCAAGACATTTTAAAAATGAAATTCCCTTGGAATATTTGGATTCATACAATGGCTTTTGTAAACATGGCCGGAGCGGCGTATTTTTTTCCAAGCCATTATTCTATAATCAATCTGATATCAATGATTGTGGCATTTGAAATCATGACACTTATCTACAAGAAATATGGTTTCGTGAGACTGCTTGGCTTAGGTCATATAATAGGATGGCTCCCTATGCTTACTTATTATGCGTATAAAATGAATTCAATTAACGACCCTATTCTTAGTATATGGCTCAAATCCGTAGTTGTTGTTAACTCTATTTCTTTAATCATTGATGCCATAGATGTTAAACGTTGGCTTGCTGGGGAAAAACAGTCGATGCTATGAAAATAAGCCAATCATTGCCCCAGTCGTCCAAGTGGCAAGATTCCCAATCAAAAGAGCTTTAAAAGAAATTTTTACAATCTCTTGAATACGATCTGGTAATAAGCGCTGAAGGCCACCAATAAGAATGCCTACACTAGCAAGATTAGCAAAACCACACATAGCATAAGTCATGATCAGTTTTGACTTCTCTGATAATTTGGATAGCGCAGACAAATCAAGATAGGCCACAAATTCGTTAATAAGAATTTTTTTAGCCAGAACAACTCCCAAATATTGTGACTCTTCCCAAGAAACACCTAATAACCAAACAATTAACTTTAGACCCTGTCCGAGAATAGTCGCTAATGAAGGTAATGAAAGAGCTTCCAATATGAAGTCAATGAGATGTAGACCCGCCATAAAAGACAAAAGAATGGCGACAATGGACAAGACCATCTGTAATCCTTCAACTGTCCCTTCAATATAAGCTAAGATTGCACTAGGTCGTCTAAATTCACTCAAATGAGGAAGCTCATGATCACTTAAGTCCTCTAATGGAGCGATGGTTAAACAAAGAGCAATGACAACCGGCAAGCTTACAAGCGATGCACTTACCATATGGAAGAGACTCTCAGGTAAAACTTGCCCTAAAATCTGCGCATAGAGCACCATCACTGTTCCCGCAATTGTTGATAGCGTTGCGGACATGAGAAGTAAAAGTTCATGAGGTGTCATTTTCTTTAGATAGTTTTTGATTGCTAAGGGAGTTTCAATCGTGCCTAAAAATAAACTTAAAATCACACCAAAAGTAAGCGGTCCTGACAATGGAATCACGCGTTTAATTAGTTTTGTTAATCCGTTAACTATAAATGGAATAATACCCCAATGAAACAAAAGACTTGAAAGGGCAGATAGAAAAATAATAATAGGAAAAACATAAAAAACAATAATCATGGATGAAGAAGGATCAATAACTTCAAAAGGTGCTTTTCCTCCTGCCAGATAACCGAACAAAAACGTTGTCGCCTTTTGAGTAGAATCAGATAAGACATTGACGAGTTGATTCAATTTAACAAAAAAACTTAACCCACTCACCGCTTTAGAGAATATCCAAGACATAACCAAAGCGACGATCCAAAGTAAGGCGATAACTTTAACATTCCAAGACCGACGATATTGTCGACCAAGAAATATTGAAAATACTAGAATCAATAAAAGACCTAAGATGGCTTGCATTCAATTCTCTTTTGTAATTGCCAAACAGATATGATTCGAGCTGTGGCAGAAATCGTTAATACTATTATCCAGATGATTGAAAATAAATTAATATAGTCTGGAAATAGTAAGACTAATGTGTAATAGATTCCAGTTTCTCCAGCTTCAGCTAAACCACTAGCCAAACTTAGAGAACGGTTATCATTTAAAATTTGAAAGCGCTGTTGCAGCTCTCCCAATGCTAAAGCAGTTGTAATTGAGAGCACATACCCAACTAAAATAATCAAAAATAATATTGAAGACTGTGGAAAAATAAAGGCAAATGATACAACAATAGATGAGTAAACCAGCATATCTAAAACGAGATCAAGAAATCCACCAAAAATGCTTTCTTGTCCCGTACCTCTAGCTATAATTCCATCAAATGCATCACATATACGGCCAACCCACCACATACAGATTGCCATTATAAAGTGATGATAAATGATAAAATACACACTCGTAAACGAGATAAAAAAACCAATCAAGGTTACATGATTCGGTCTTAATGATAATCTCAAAGCAAGGCTAACAATGCTCTTTGAATGAGCTTGAATAAAACGACGAGCGGGATGATCTATCATGAAAATAACTCTATTAGTGTCATTGCTCTATTTTACGGGATCAAATGTATTTGGCCAAGCAAACTTTAAAAAAATTGCTAATAAATTTACTACAGCGGTAATCTCACAAAATGACGCCACAGCTTTAATCAATAATGATGAGGCGATCATGCTTGATTCTCGAGAACTTAATGAGTATTCCGTGTCTCATCTTAAAAACGCCAAGCATATAGGGTTTAATGATTTTAATATTGAAAAAACCAAGAAACTTATTTCAAGTTCAAATAAAAAAATTATCGTTTATTGCTCAGTCGGTTATCGCAGTGGAAAGATTACTGCAAAACTACGCAAGGAAGGTATTAAAGCCTTTAATCTTGAAGGAGGTATTTTTGATTGGGTCAATCAAGATCGTGAACTTTATAATAATTCCGGAAAAACAAAACAAATTCACGGCTATGATAAAAAATGGTCACGTTTGATATCGAATAAAAACATCACAATTAAAATTGATCCCTAAAATTTAAATGGCTAATAAGGCTCCATTAATTCAGTAATCTCTTCTGGAGTTAGGTAATAATATCTTTTCAGGCTAAGCTCTTTTGGTGTTAATTGTTGGTAAATCCATCTTCTATACTGAATCAGCCCTTCGCCAAGTCCTTCCTGCACAACGTGCTTATCTGTATCTCTTTCGTATTTGGCCCTAGCCTTCTTTGAAGCGTACTTACCGGCAAGAGCGATGATTTGTGGTACTGTCATGCGATCGTAATCATTTATATGGATAAGTTCGTGGGCAATAATAGACTCGAGTGCCATTTTCCCAGGTGAGCAATCGTATAATTTCTTATTGATTTCCACGAAATATTTTCGCGCTTTCCTCCGTCCAACAAGTGTGCTTATTTTTGGCTTAGCTTGAAGAAAATAAGCGTCTGAATTAAATTCTTTTACTAAGATATTTTGACTTGATAGGTTGGGGAAATACTTCGAAGTGATTTGGAGAATAATCTCTTCAATCTCCTGTTTATCAGTACGCCCTTCACAATAAGTAGCATTCCCAATTAAAGGAAAGATGAATAAAAGAGTTGTTAAAAAATTCTTCATAATGCCCATAATATTAATAGAAGCATTATCTGAGCCAAAATCTTCATGTAATATTAGGTAATTAGAAGAAAAAACAGTGTTCTTTTTTAACAAGTGCATTAAAAGTAGACATGTTACAAGTTTTGCTGCTCGCACCATTTATTTCTCCCTCAAAGTCAATGAATATCTCTTCTTATCTTAAGTATAATGCATTAACATTAGAAACAAATATATCCACTTAGGTTAGTATGTCTAATAACGACGTTTATAAAATATTTTCAACTTCAGAATTTGTTACAAAACTTGTTGCTCAAGATCATCAGGCTATAGAACAAGTTGTGAAGGCCTATACTGAGCACCTTTTTAAAGGCTCACTAGGACTTGGTTTTAATGAAGTTGAAGCAAGCGAACTGGTTCAAAATGTTTGGGCAACATTCTTTGATGTGCTTCCAAATTTTAAAGCTAAATCTCACATTAGAACATTCCTCTTTGGCATCCTTTATAATAAAGCAAAAGAATTCAAGCGAGAGTTCGCAAAGACCAGACAACATGAAGTCATAGATGACATTATGGAAAATCATTTTGATGAAAATGGTGCATGGAAAAACCATGTCGTTGATCCTGAACGTTTCATGGTTGCGACACAAACGATGGATATCATTGAAAAGTGCATCGAGGAACTACCGTTAAACCAAAAAATGGCTTTTTCTCTAAGAGAGATAGATGACCACGGGACAAACGATATCTGTAAGATTCTTAACGTTACGACCACTAATCTTGGAGTGCTTCTTTTTAGGGCAAAAAATCGCCTCAGAGAGTGTATTGAATCCAAGATAGAGGTATAGCCAATGCTTTCATGTAAAGAAATAACCCGAATACTTTCATCCGATGAGGAACTTCGTCTAATTAAGCGCACTGAGCTAAGGATGCATCTATTGATGTGCGAGCATTGCTCGAATTACAACAAACATTTAAAACAGATGAAGGAAGGCTTTAAGAAATTTTTTAAGAAAAAATATGAAGTGAAACCCGATGAATTAACAAAGCTAGAAGAATCCATTATTAAAAAACACACTCGTTAATATTTTAAACCAGCAACTATTCCCGTCGTTCCAATTATTTGGAAAGAAGAAACTAGATCATTTTGATTTTCACTATTTATCATTTCCAAAACTGAAGCCACCGACTTAGCTGACATGAGCAAAGAAATGATATCAAACTGACCTGAAGATAAATTCTTTACAAAAATTTCATTATTTTGTTTGTACCAAAGCAAATGCTCAGGCAACTCGTAATTAATATTGTTCATTTCAGAATCTGTATGATTTCTCTGACTCCAAATTTTATAGATGGAAAATTGAGAGTGAAAGAGGCTAACCGAATTTCCTAGAATAAGACTTAAATTAGGCTCGGTCTCAATTCGTTGCAATTCATTTAGTGGTATAGAAATATGTTGTTTTTCATGGAAAAGCTCTTTAAACATCCAATCAAACCTCGCCATATCTTGAACAAAAGGTATTGCAATCATATCGCGACGCTGCTCTAAGAAGTTGGGAAAGTTCTCTCCGTAATCTGAAAGGTTATATAATTTAGATTTGTTTTCTTTTATGTATTCTTCGCAAATACTAAAGAACAGATCATCTCCCATGATAAACCAAGTACCCTCGAATGTTTCCCCTAGGGCCTCTGTTAATCGAGCGATATATCCATTTCTGTGAACTTCAAGTGCTTCTTGAGAGTTTGGAATTCTTCCTGCTGGTAAAATATCTTTAAAAAAATCATTCGCCGGAGTATTATCATTTATAAAACCAACAAACTGCTCTTGAAATGATTTTAAATTGTTTTTAGGCATCCTTGTGCCCCTTTTTAAAGTGAAGATTTTTCCAGATCTCTATAGCTTTTTTCACCTCATTTTCTAAAATTGGAAACTCTGGAATATCTTCGTCCCATTCCATCATAAAAGGAACATTCGGGGCTTTTTTAATAAATAATTTAAATAACTCCCACACTTTAGGATAAACAGGCTTAGAGTGAGTATCAAAAAGAAAATCACCCATATCTGTATAACCTGCGAGATGAACCTGACTTACAATCTCTGCTGGTATTGCATTGATGTAATTTATTGGATCAAAACTATGATTTGCAGAGCTAACATATATATTATTAATATCGAGAAGTAGTTTTGCATCTGTTCTTTTAGAAACTTCAATTAAAAAGTCCCACTCAGTATATTCACTTTGCTTGAAAGTCATATATGTTGAGACATTTTCGATAACGAGGTTTCTACCAAGTTTACTTTGAGCCTGATCAATATTTTGGCAAACAATTTTTAACGACTCTTCAGTGTAGGGAAATGGCAAAAGATCATGAATATTACTTGGTTTTGTGCCCGTCCAACATAAATGATCTGAAATGATAAAAGGCTCAATTTCATCTATTAACAACTTTAGATTTTGGAGATAGAGCTCATTTAATCCGTCAGTCGAGAGCAAGTTCATGGAAACTCCATGAAGAGCTATTGGATATCGCTCTCTAATTTTATTTAATATTATGCGAGGGCGGCCAAAACTATCCATATAATTTTCACTGACCGCCTCAAACCACTTAAGACAAGTATCTGGACTTGTCTCTAAATAAGGAAAATGAGTGGACCTTAGGCCCACTCCTGGATTGCATTGCTTTTGCAAACTATCAATCACATCATTCCTTCTTTAAATTCTCCACCCTTGTCATCACACTCCGCTTTAGAAAGCTTGACCCAGCCTTTTCCTTTGCAAGCATTCTTTCCAGCACAGCTATGTCCTTTACCTCCACATGCTCCTTGCCCTTTGCAAGAATTCACACCATGACACTCACCAACAACTTTTGATTCTTGTGAGCTATTTGCGGTTGAACATCCGGCGGCCATAACCATTCCTGTAAGCGCTAATCCTAGTAATACTTTCCTGTTGTTCATTTTAACCCTCCTTAAAGGTTTTGTTATTAATCAATTTTTATACCTTGAATCTCAAGAATAAAAACCACATCATTTCCAACCGTTAATCCAGCAACTTTTTCCAATCCTTTATTCCATGTTAGTCCAAAATCACGTCGATCAATTTTTCCTGTGGCTTCAAAGGCAATGCGCTGGTTTCCCCAAGCATCTTCAGCCTTGCCTCCCCATTCTTTAATATCTAAAGTTACAACCTTAGTGATCCCACGAAGAGTTAAATTACCTACTATCTGAGTAGGTTTTTTCCCTGTATACTTAATGCTTGTTGATTCAAATTTTAGTTCTTTAAACTTTTCAATATCAAAAAAGTCAGCAGATCGGAGGTGTTTATCTCGATCAGGTTCGTTAGTATTAATTGAATTTGCTTGAATCGTAACATTTAAGTCATAAAGCTTTCCCGTCTTTTCATCAAACTTTCCAATACCTTCAAATTTATCAAATTGCCCACGAACATTAGAAAAACCAAGATGTCTAATTTTAAAGCCTAAGTGAGTATGAGACTCATCCAATTTATAGCTATCTGCAGATGCAAAGCTTCCTAGAGATAATGTGAAAACAAAAAAGAGCAATTTTATAAAGGTCATATGCCTCCTCCAGATCAATTTATTACTGTTGATTTGTGCTGAATCCCTCCATTTTCTTACAAAATTTTAAAATATTAACTAAGCCAGTAATATCAGCTAGATAGCAATTAAATTTGTAAAACCCAATGCAATCATTATTCATTGAAAATATTTTCCAATGGAGTTTTAAGAGTATCGTTCCAGCGATTTAAAAAACCAAAAATTGAAATGATAGATATAAGCTCTAATATCTCTTTTTTTGAGTAATATTTATTAAGTTCAAAAAAGTGTTCTTTCGTTGTTCTATTCGGAGTCGAACCTCCAGACAGAGCAATTGAAAGTGCTGACTTTTCTTTTTCAGAGAAAAGGCTACTTTCTTTAAAATTAAAAGCCTCATTAATTTTTTGTTCGCTAACTCCAACCCTATAGGCCGAATAACTAGTATGAGCTTGACAGTAAGTACAACCAGCAGCGTTACTTGCAACATAAGCTATCAACCATCGCAATTCAGCACCAATCGTGTCTTTTTCATTTTCACGCTTTACTATAGAAATTAACAATCTACCAAAAATTTTTATTTTCTCTAATATGCTTACTTTAGATTTCTGCCGTAACACTACTTTTGAAAGCATTGAGAATGTCAAAAGAATACTGGGGGTGTAGGACATATAGAGCATACTATTGGGTAGAAATCCCATAATATCCTCACTAATTCGAAAGATATTTTCAAATTCGGGAAACTCTTCTCTTTTCGGTATATTATTCATAATTAAGCTCCATTCTATTTTCTTGATTTAAATCAATCTCTTGATAGTTAAATCCAACAGCAATAGTTGGCTTAACAATTTGGAAATAAGGTGATCTATCAAAGTCACTTGGAGTAAAAAGAGAATGATGTCTTATAAACAATTTGTTCTTTCCATCGACACAAGACTCTAACGGAAGCACTGGATATCTAATGAATTGAAAAGCTTGTGCTATTACTGATGAACATATTACTTTTGTTGAATCATGGCTTCCAAATTCTAGCACCCTTCGTTTCCATCTATTCGGAACTATAGGGACAGGAAATAAATATTTTGCCAAATCAAAAATATTTTTAAGATCATAAGTTAATCCTTGCCTTTTTTGGACATATTCAATCATTGAATCCAAGTCTTGCTTTTTGAGATTTACAGGCCGACAAATTCTAGTGTGATAAGTTTGATACTTGTTGATATTTACTTTTATAACACCAAGCTTTAAATCGGCTTCGATTAATTCTCCATTGCCAAGATAGAGAGCTGCATGGGACCAATTTGATTGGGTCAGATATTTAATTGCTGAACTAAACTTTTGCTTCCCTTCAACTAAAAGAACATCGCCGACTTGAAGTGTTTGTTTTAAATATTCAAATATTGATGTCGGAACAGATGAGTTATTTGAACTTGGAAGTTCTAAGTATCTAATTAACAATCTTGAAATAATTTGAAAAATCATTCTTATTCGATTTTGTAATTCTTACCAAATAGTATGTCATTCGCTCTGTAAGTAATCTTCTGTTTTAAGGATTAAAAATTTATCGCACTTTTATCGTGTTAACTGCTTCATTTCCATCATAAAGTTTTATTAAAACTTTATACACCCCTGGTTCCGTCCCTACTTTGACAGGAACAAGAAATACACTACCATTTGCTCCAGTTACGCCATCACCGCTGGAAGTTAACACTTGTGAGGACAATATTCTAGCTTCGCTATGATCCCCTTTCTTTTCTGGCGTAATAAAATCAACTCGACCAATAACTTTTCCATTATGCTTAATAACGGCGTTGGTTTGATCATTAGCATTAACATCATAACTCACATTTTCTATTCCCTTATGAGGGATGTAGCTATCTGGTTGCTCTTGGGCTGACGAGAATAATAGGAACCGAGGAGCAAAAGCTAGAGAAGTATCATTACGGTTTGTCTTTGTTAATGATGTTAAAGGTCTTACAGTTTGATAATTTGTTGATTCAAGATCATATTGACCTGAGACAATTCCTACGTTTGTCACAAAAACTTGAGGTCCTGTTTGTACTTTAAAATAATGAAACACGTTTCCTTCTCGTAGGATTTCACCCTTAACGCTCACTAATTTATAATAAATTCTCCCAAGAGTATCCCCTGCGCCATTTCGAAAAATTCCAGGACCATTACCTGTTGAGGCGTTTGGTCTTAGATGCAAGGTTTTTATCCCAAAGCGCTTGTAGCGACTTCCTTGCAGTCCGTCTGGTTGATTCGCAACAATTCTAATCTCCCTATGTCCTGAATCTAAAATTGTATAATCAGCTTGGTCAATATTGTCTCCACGACTCGACTTGATAGGATTTTGTGGGTGTCCATTGGTTGCAATAAAATTTTTATTTGAATCAACCTTTACAAATTCAAGGTCATTATCAATTCCATTTCGTTCAAAACTTCCAAGAAAGCTTAAACTCAAATAACCCCCATAAGGTATATCTATTCCGCGCACAAGTGGATCAGGTGATGCGAAATGAACATTAAGCTCTGTTGGCTCAGCTGCTGTCAAACCGTTGGACACTACCGGCGCAGAGGTAAGCCAAAAGTCTTTTGCCCATATATTTTGAAAAGAAACAAAGACAACAATCAAGATTACTAGTTTCATTATCGATTTGCTCCAGCATCAATCCAAGCTTTAACTTGATTGATTTCTCCTTCAGTTAAAAATGGTCCGCCACGAGGCATGCGATCACCTACTCGTTGATCTGGTGATGCTTGCAACTTAGCAATTATATAGCTAGCACTTGGATTTGAGTTACCTGGTGTGACACGATTAACTCCACCAAAGACTCCTCCTTGAACGGCAGTTTTACCAACTAAATTCTCAAACGCTTTATCTGGAGTACTCATATCAAGACCCATTGGAGCTCCTGAACCTGCGTGACAACCAATGCAACGAGTTAAGATCTGATTATGGAGTTCGTTAAATCCAAGCACCGGACCAGTCTGTCCTCCACCTTGTCCTGGAGTAGAACTTCCAGGAGGTACCAAATCCCCTGCCTCAATATCGCTTGCAGCAACACAATCACCTTCTGGACATACAAAACCTTCAACTTCAGAATAATGAAACCAAACCATCTGGTTAGCTAAGTGCATCGCCCCTGCTGTATCAAAGCGATCTTTTTTTGCAGCCCAACGACCTTCTTTAAAAGTAACTTCTGCAGCAAAAACAGGAGCTATTCCAAATTCTCCACCGGCCTTTCTAGGTGTTACTAAATTATTCGCGCGGTGAAAAAGATCATTGGGTTTACGCTCCCATTCATCGATCATCGCCACGGCTGGAGCAGAAATTTGGAGACCAGAGAGGTTGACGAGTGATTCAAATGTGCGAATAAATGTATTTAAAACAAAATACTGAACGACTTCTTTTTGGCCAAAAAGTTTTAGACCATTAAGTGCGGATAAAATGACCGCGATATCATCGACAGAATAGGTTGCTTTAGATTTAAAAAAATTATTTTTGTTGTCAAAATCAGCTAATAGTTTTTCCCACATTATGCCAGCTGACTTTAAATATTTAACTTGCTTTGTAATACGATAGGCATCAATGAGACCTCTAATCGCGTAAGAAATCTCAGTTACGTCAGCTCCAACGTAGTTTTGTAGAAAATCTGCATGCGAGATGGCTGCAGTTGTAAAAACGTTTTTACTTTCAAGTGCTTTGGCATAAAAACTATAAACCTGAATTAATAAGGACCGCTCCTTAATTGTTTCAGGCGCTTCAAGTTCAAACTCTAAATCTGCTAAAAAATTAAGATAATCATCAGCAACGCTTGAAGCTGGCTTCATTTTCATCATGGCAACGGCTTCAGCGCAACGATTTTTTTGCATTCTATTGGGAATCGACGACGTATTTAAAAAATCGGCTAAGTTGGCTATAGCACCGAGTGCAACATAAGAATCAGACTTATCGCTAATCGTGAACTTTGAACGATTGCCATTAAAATCCATGATAAAAGCGTCTGCTTGCATGACAGCTTCAGCACAAAGAGCTAGACCGTTAAAACGCTGTTGAGCCCCTGGAATATCATTTTGGCCAGGGACTCCAAAATGTCCATCAACATTAAATAATTTTGACCACTCTACCTCTTTCATAAGTGTCCAGCCAAATGCCGATCCGGTTGTTGCAGATGTATCAAAATCGCTCCAACGTTCATCTGAAAAATTCATAGGGTCATTATCACTTTTTTGGACAAAACTAGGGTTAGCAGAATTATAAACCCTTGATAATAGTGCTGGGGCTTGAGGCGCCATAGCTGTGGAGAGGTCATCGCTAGACATTTGCAGCATCATCGACACCATATCCATATCCGGCATGAAAGTCTCACCTGCTCCAGACTTCATCACTAAATCACCCAAATTATAACGAGAATACCAATAACCTTGTTCAAGTGTTTTAGTGAAGCTTAAAGGTGGAGCGCTAAGACCAATACCGCTACTAATTACGCCGCCACAGCCAGGGCCATCGCAATTAAATAGCGGATTATGTCCATTCGTACAGGCCGAAAGTATAAACACACTAAATAGTAATAAAAATGATTTCATAATAACCTCGTGCTTAGTGCTGAAGTCAAATAATGCCCTCAAAGGCAACTCTATTCAGCTTCATAGGCAATTAAGTGTCTTCAAGTGTAAAAGATTCACAGCCAAACTCTAAGAACGGCTAAAATATTACTTTGGTCAAAACGAGTTTGAAGTTTATCGTCAAAATTTGGAATCTTAACTTCCTCTTCTTCAAGTTTAACTAGCAAGAGAGTGTTAGCATCGAATTGATATCGAAAACCAAATCCATGACGGATAAAGGCATCACTTGAAAAATTTTTGTTAAATGCTAAATGATCAAACTTATAAAGAAGTATAAACTTTGGAGTTACTTCAAAGCGAAGCTCACCTAAAAAACCACGAGAGGTTTCATTACGTACACTTGTCAGATAGTTTTGAAAAACACCAGGACTATTGGGGATAAATTGAGTAATATATTTATTATCTGCAGGATTATTATAATTTTTAGCAAAGACAACTTCACCTAAAACATCAAGATTAAATCCTTCAATTAATCTAGAAAGGGAAAAAACACCATAGCCAGAATAAGCATATGGATCGGGCTTATTTATAGCTTCAGTATTATGATATAAATAACTAGCACCAAGCATGACTGGTAACTCTTCATGATTAAACCTTACGTTGCCAACTAAACCATAGGTTTTATTTTGATCCAATGTTCCAGGTCCAGAATTTGCATCAAAGCCATCAAGCCCACCAAGATCAAGATGAAAAGAAGTTAATGGATCAAATGAAAATACTGCGCCCACTTCGTATTCTCTAAGTCCGGCATTAGCTTGCATTTTTGTGTATGTTCTATGCTCGTCATGCATTAAACCAAAAGGAACAAAAAATTTACCCGCAACAATACTAGTCGGTTTATACCAAATATCAGTGAAATTTTCCCAAATGGCATAGACCTCTCTAGGCCCTGATTGAAAAGATCCGGCATCGTAGTTTGCTAAACCTGACAATGTATAATCACTTGATTCAACTATTGGCACATAGCCTGAAACTTGAGCTGTCATTAACCCAAGCCCATTGGGAAGAGCCCCACCTTGATTGGTTTTTTTAAAATCCTTTAAATAAAGCATTCTAAAATCGGCATAATAGCGATCAGAATCATTATTAACACTTCCTTCTAGATCCCTGGCCCCAAAAATTTTACCTGACATCTTTCTATGTCCAGCACCCCATGGACTGACATGACATTGGATACAGTTCAATTTTTCTCGAGAAGCATAATTGGGACGAGCAAAGACATCAAAGGATATAAAAACCGTGATTAAAATCAGGAAATACACTACAACCTCAAACGAAAAAGCCCCCCGTCTTGCGGGGGGCATAAAGATTATTTAAAATTCAGGAAAGCCATTTACTTCAGAATTATGAAACCAAATCATTTGATTCGCTAAGTGCATGGCTCCGGCTGAATCAAATTGATCATGAGTCTTAGTAATTCCGTTTGCTCCAAATTCAACATTTGCAGCATAAACCGGAGCGATACCAAAAGATCCTCCAGCGACACGTGGAAGAGGCAATTCCTCTGCACGGTGCATACGTGAATCTGGTTTTCTCTCATACTGTGCAATTGATTCTACGCCTGGAGCAGATAACTGCATCCCTGCTTGGTTAAAAATAGTATCAAAGAATTTAACAAAAACTGGTGTTACTACTTCTTCTTGATTAGAAAAAAGCTTAGCAGCATTAATAGCGCCTAAGATAATTGCTACATCATCTGTTGAATACGAATTTTTACCATTAAAAATTCCTGACTCCGTATTAAATAAAGAAATTAGCTTTGTTACTGATTGTTCAAAAGCTCTTGTTAAGGCTGCATTTTTAGTAATTCTTGCTGAATCGTTTAGTCCTTTTACGATATAAGCTTGCTCTAACGCATCAGTTGTTGTCACGCGAGTTAAATCTCGACCTAGATTACGAATCAAGCCACGTGCTTCTTCAGCTTTAACTGGATTTGCATAACCAAACCAAGTAAAGGCTTGAATTGCGAGAGATTTATCCTTAACATTTTCTAAATTAGTTTGCTTTAATTCTTCATAAAGAGGAGTAGCAAACATTAGAAATTCTGATGAAATTTGTGATGCTGGCTTCATGGCCATCATCGAAGCAGCTTGAGCACAACGATTATTTTGCATATTACGTGCTGTAGGTGTTGCAATATATTGAGCAAAATCTGCAATCGCAATAAGTGCAGCTGCTTTACCAGAATTATCAGCAGGAGCAAATGCCGCCGGGTTTTGCATAAATTCCATTGTTTGCATTAAGGCTTCGGCACAAAGAACAACACCATTAAAGCGCTCCTGTGCACCAGGTACAGGAAGGCCTCGCGGAGAACCAAAATGCGAGTCAACATTAAATTGTTTACTCCACTCGACTTCCTTAGTGACAGTCCAGGCAAAAGCTTCGTAGGAGGTAAGCTCGTTTTCTGAATCAGTTCTCTCCCAACGTGAATCAGAAAAATCCATCATTTGCCCGTTACTAGCTGTTATAAATAACGGATTACCTTTATTATAAACACGCTTTAAAAGAGCGGGGTTTTGAGGAGGCATGGCGCGGCTTAAATCGTCTGAAACCATGTCAAGCATCGTTCCGACCATGGCCATATCTGGCATGAATGTTTCACCGTTGCCAGACTTCATGACTAATTCACCAAGGTTATAGCGAGAATACCAATATCCTTGTTCTAAAACATGGACAAACTCGATTGCTGATACCTGCGTAATTAACAATCCAGATACCAGACTTGATTTTAATAAATTCTTAAGCATTTAAGCCCCCTTTTTTGGATCTTTTTTATACTGTTTACACCAACCACATGATGGAACGAATCGATTTGAAGCAAAGCTACAAGGAGCAAAATCCCCCTCACCCTTTTTAGCGTTGAAGAAAGAGCAAGCACCGCACCTATCGCCTTTTTTATATTTGGAATTTTTGGATTCCTCAGCAACAGAAACAAAATCTAACCTTTTGGCAGTACTGCTACTTGAATCGAAAATTTTTGCTAAATTTTTCTTTAAAGTGGAGATATCACAAGCAAGTAATGAAGAGGCATAAGCCGCACTACTTAAAGAAATAGCTGCTTTTAAAAAGAATCTTCTAGACAACATATACACCTCAAGTTGAAGGTGTTTATTTCATAAGAGCGAAGATCTAATCTACTTCATCGTCAAATAAGGGTAAATTAAACTATATATATTTTCAGTGAGTTAGCTCTTTATTGTGGCTTAATAGTAAATTAAGAAGATTATCAACGGTTAAGCTTATTAAAATAACTAGAACTAAATTAAATGGTGAAAAAAATGAAAAAATACGGTCTGTTGTTTTTTATGGGATTGGTATCGATGATAGGTGATATATCTCATCTTCACGCGAGTGGGAATTATAAGAAATCTTCAATGTCATCACCACAAACACCATATGTCCCTCCTGCTCCGTCTGAAAGAAGTGCACAGTCCATACGTGCATCAATTGAAAAGTGGGAGAGAGGAACCTTAACGATAAGTGATGTAAAAATTGATAACGACAAAGCAATTATTACAGGTAATTTCTCTAATAGGTCTGATCTAAATAAATTTGAAACAAACCTAAAAGGAGAAAAGGTTTCTAGAGACGTAAAGATAAAAGAAAAATCATGGTTTTTTGCAGGAAAGAGGACATATGAGTTTGAGGCTATAGTTGAAAACAAATGGTAGGATTAGAAAAATTGTTCTCTGTCCTTTTGTAAAAACACCCAAAATAGATGCTGCCAAGACTAGACTCGCTAGTCAAATTGGTATGAGCGAAGCAATTAATATTTATACTTGTTGCATTGAAAATCTCTTTACTGTTTCAAAAGAAATAGAAAAGAATAATATCGAAACCATATGGGCATTAGCCTCACCGATGGGGTTAAGCAACCCTATTTGGAATCAAAAGCAAACCATCGTTCAAGCAGGAGAAACTCTTAATGAACGTATTATAAATGCATTTAATGAATTACGAAGAAAATATGAATATATTGTTTTTTGTGCTTCTGACGTGCCTGCTTTTAGTGCAAAAGTACTCATAAACGCGATAGAGCACACCTCATCCTTAATTAGCACAACGGGCCCTTCGCCGGACGGAGGATTTTACATGTTAGGATTATCAAATCTACATGATATAGATTTTATTTCTAAGCTAAGACTTGGTACAATTGATACCTTTAGCGATTTACTTAAATATACTCAATACAGCACAAAAATCATTCAACCATTAACTGATATTGACACAATCGACTCTTTCTTGGATGTCTTAAAAGAATTAAGAAAAATTAAAAACAAAAATATTGCTCAAATTACAATATTAAACACTTTAGAGAAATATAATGTCTAATGTGTTATGGGTAGTAGCTGCAATTGCTATTTCTCTACATAATTACCTTTTTGCATCTTTTGATTCTAATTTTAATGGCGGTATTGAATATTCTCTAGCGTACTTCATCTATCTTCTACTCGTCGTCGCAAATAGATATAAGGTAATAAGTCATGCAATCAAACTTCCATATTATATAGTGGGTGTTATTATCGCTATAATATTTTCACCGGCAATGGAAAATGATCATTATCGTTATCTGTGGGAAGCTAAAGTTTTATTAAACCAATTCTCACCGTACTTAACATCTCCAGCGGAGTTAAAAGATACAGTTTCATTTAAATTTTACGATAGGATTGGCTTTCCTTGGATACCATCAGTTTATCCACCACTGGCCCACCTATGGCATGCTCCTTTTGCACTGCTAAACTTTGAGCTTGGTTTTAAACTACTGCAAATCATCAATTCACTAATTGCTTACAAAATTTTATCCTATATGAAAATTACTTCATGGGTTGCAGTTGCAACATTCCCTTTTATTCTAAAGGAAAACATCTCATCTGCTCATCTCGACTTTATTGCTATTTTCTTACTCATCTTCTTTATGCGAAAGGGATACCCATTTATTGGGGTATTATTGTCAACTGGCTTAAAATTATTAGGTATTATACCAACCGTCATCCTTACAGGTTCAATTTCGTCGCGCAGAAACCCATATCTCAATATTGTTCTTTTGTTTATAAGCTCGTTCATTGTTAGCTTCACAATAACTCAACCTGGATTCAAAGAATTTTCACAGAATTGGTTGTGGAACCCGGGAATTCATCAACTCATATCATTCGTAATAAACGAGAGTAGTACAAAAATTATACTTGCATGCATGGTTGTTGTATATGTGCTTATGATCAGCTCTATTCGAAGAGCATGCACTCAAACTAAAATCAGTATGGCATTTGCATTTTTCATTGCACTTTCGCCTGTCTACAACTCATGGTACGCAATCTGGTTTTCACTTCCAGCTCTGGCAGTAGGCAATAACAGAGTTATATTACCACTTGTTTTCTCGACGTTCGCTTATATTAACTTTGGCCATCAAGATATTCGCATGATCGGACAAGTATTAAGTCACAGCACAATATGGTGGTACATTATCGGCGAGCATTTGAAGTTACAGAAGAAACAATTAGATTTTTCACATCCGGTAAAAGTGTTTTTCGCGCTATAAGCTGAATGCAATGAGATTGATCTGGGTCTAGGTATATAAGTTTTAATTTATCTGAATAAAGACCTGCCACATCTCGAGGGAGAACTGCTTTAACAAAACCAGCCATTGCAACTTTTGCAACGACTTCAAAACTATCGCTATTAAAAACAACATCTTTAGCATCGATATCTGCTTTAACAAGGAAAGACTTAATATAATATGGATATCCATCGGGGTTCGCCGAAAGCGTCGCATAAGGAAGTAAGTCTAATTCTTTATCACCGAGTTCATTAGAGCCATATATACCAAACGTGTTAGGATACAGCTCTGTACAAGAATAAGCATCGGTCTCATCTTGATTAACAACAAGTGCAGCGTCTATTAATCCCTGTCTAAGCCAGCTTGAAAGTTCGTTCGATCGTCCAATCTTAAAGACAATTTTTGTTTCGACATATTTCTTCCTGATAGCACCAAAAATAACTGCCGCATGGGCCATGGCGAGCGAGTCATATGCACCAATAACAATTCTTTTGGGAGAATCATTACCAGAAAGAGTGTGTTCAATATTGTTAAGCTCTGCAAATACATTTTGCAGAGACTGCAAAATTTCACTGCCATCTAAGGTTAACTCTGGTCCATCGTTTGTACGTACAACCAGGTTTCTTCCAAAATATTCTTCAAGTGCTTTAACAGATTGTGTTAGAGCACTAGGAGTAATTCCCACTTCTCTAGCTACTGATCTGAAATCTTTCTTCTGCCTTACTTGATCAAGTAGCCAGAGCCTATAAATTTGCTGATAAAGAGTTCGCGCCATCTTGATAGTCCCAACGAATAATTTTTTCGCCACCAAAAACAGGTCTCAACCATGCTTTCACACATGATTTTACAACCTTTCCATTCTCTTTGACGAGATCAATACACTTTCGTGTTTCTTTTTCGAATATAACACCGCTTTCATCATGACCATGAGAAACATAACCAAGATCACTGGCCAATTGTTCAAGCCCCTTAAGATGATCTATCTTATCCTCACCTCGCTCATGTGAATATATCAATTCAAATGGGGTATTCTTTTGAACAATAACTTCCGCCACATTGTCTGGAGAAATTGTAAAGCGACCAAGATAAGCTTCAGTTGGCCATCGAACATCTCCAAAAGCCTGATAAAGCAATTCGGAACAAACTAATTTGTCAGTTGTTTCAACATCAAAGTTAAAATCGTAGGTTTTACCATGTTGCGCCATTAGGACTGCATAAAACTCATTAATCGCTTTAAATTCAGTTGGTCTATCATTCCGTCTAATCACAGCAATTTCATCTATATTCATCCATTCAGATAATTTTTTAAGATGAGTACCGCTACGATCTGTCTCGATAATATTATAGCCTTGTTTAACGGCCGCTTGATATGGCTTAAAATATTCTTGATCCCAAATTCCCATTTTTTTAAGCTCTGCCTCGGTTCCTAACCAGAATGAATTATGACCGAAATGACCAGGAATTAATTTGTCCGTTAAAATAAAAGGGGTCTTTTCGGTAATGATATCCATTGGCAAGAGCATTGATTCAATCTTGTTGTTTAGTTCTTGATCCTGCCACATCATACCTTTTCTAAACTTTACCGAGCCTGCCCTATTGCCAATAAAACCGCTTATGTGATGAACGACAAAGGTTTTTATTCTATCCCAAAAGTCACCTTTAAACGATTTTCTCACAATCTTATATTCGCCCCTTAAGGTTTTTATTTGTGTTGCTAAATCCTTCCTTACTAATTCTTTTTCTATGGCACGTCTTAAACTTTTTTCAATTTTTTTATTAGTAAAGCGCTCATAAGCTTTTCTTAGCGCTTTGCGCTTCACATCGTAGGCTTCATCTTTTTTATCAAGTAATCGTCTCACTCTATCATTATCGAGATACACATCCCTATGCTCTAAAAGACTAATCGTCATTAATGCCATTGCGTTTTCATCTACAGTGATATCATCATAACGTGACTGCGCATCAGCAAGAGCAAGGCCACGCTCAAGTATTGTTAGATGGATTTTTAGGTAGGAATGCATACGAGTTAAGTCTAAACCTGATAGTGGAAGCTGCTCTTGTTCATAATTAAACACTGGGGCAAAGACTTTATTTTTATGCTCTTTAAGTTTTAGAAGTGCTGTCTCTAGACTTTCTAACGAACGCTCTGGATAAGATTCTGCATCAATCTCACGAACAATATCTTCAATATCTAAACGGACAACTAAAAATGCTGTTGATAGATCGGCCCTGGAAATCAGTGGTATGAGCAATAGTGTTATAATTGACATCATTTTCATGATTAAAACCCCATAGTTACAAAGTGGTATGGCGTTATGCCACAAGAGCGTGAGCTTGTCTGAATTCCATGTATAAAGTACTGGAAATATTAAACTTAATTTTAAATTAAGCTCTTTTTACTGACACATTTTCTGGTAGTTAGACTCGACTTCTAGATTTTCAGCAAACGCTAATCTGTTAGCCATATTAAAATA
>Ga0210009_1000540_pt1 | contig 41492 bp, 32 predicted proteins | sample CryGeyCG2114_065_FD_185457 | JGI IMG/M metagenome (GOLD analysis project Ga0210009, IMG submission 185457) | Groundwater microbial communities from aquifer - Crystal Geyser CG12_big_fil_rev_8/21/14_0.65 (SPAdes) (version 2) | ecosystem: Environmental > Aquatic > Deep subsurface > Groundwater ...
CGGGCGCAGGCGCCAGGGGTTGCCACCTGAGTTCGGCTGTCCGGCCGCCCGCCCCAACGCGGACACCGACAACCGGATGCCAGGACGAGGTGATCGAGCCCTGTCCACCGGTCCGGGTGAGGCCGGCCGACAAAACGACAGGCAGGCCGCGGGCCACGCCGCGCGCGCCGCCTTCCAGTTCCAGGTGGCCAAGGCCGTCTGTCGTCCAGAAGGAGGCGCGCGCGAACAGGGAATCGACGCGCCCGCCGGATGGCCCGCCCGGCAGGCGCTGACCAGCCTCCAGCATGCCGCCCGTGCGCGCATCGCGAAACCGGGCGTTGTCGGGCGCGGAAGCACCGGCCGCGAGATCCCCGAACGTCGAGGTCTGCCACGTGCGGAATACCATCGCCCGCACGGCGCGCTCGTCGCCCAGAAGCCCTCCACGGACCATGAGATCGTTGCGCAGCATCTGCCGCTCGTCACGCTCGTTGCGCACGGTCGCGCCGAGACGCTGGAAAATGGATTCGTACTCCGATGTGAACGGCTCAACGCCGCCATGCGCCCCCACGCGGTGCCGCGTGTTGATATCCATCAGTTCGACGAATTTCCGATCGTTTTCGATGGCAATGCGGCCAATGACCTGGCGCGCGCGGCGAAGTCGGCTGCCGTCGAATTCGCCGCGCGCGCCACCCCCCGTATACCCGAAGAGTGTGTGCAGCCGGTACAATCCACTGCAGTCAGGAGGGGCAGAGCGATCGGATGCGCTGCCAGACGCGCCGCCTGCACCCGCATCGCCTCGACCGCTCTCCCCCCGCACCCGGTTCTGCGCGTGCACCACCTGCACGTCCTGCCAGGCATTGCCTGCCGCCTGGTAGCGCATGAGCGTCAGCGGAAACGGATCCCGAAAGGCCCGTGGCTCCAGTCGCGTCCCGTGCGTGCCTTTCGTAATGCCCCCGATCATGATTTCAGGCGTCATTTCGTAGAGCGGTCGGCCCGTCAACAGGTCGGTAAACGGCAGGCCGCCAAAACGGAGATCCATCCGCTCCGGCTCCGCGCCATAGCGTGAAATGGCATCGGGCCAGCCCGCCGCGCCGAATGTGTACTCGAACGTCCCCGGCGCGTGCGAAAGAAACGCCGAAAGATCCGGGTTCCAGGCATCGACCGGGAGCTGGACCGCGATCGAATCGACCAAGTCGGCCGACCCTGTCGAATCCACCAAACTGACGCTGACACGTTCACCCGGTGCAGACTGGGCGCCAGCGTCCGAAACCACCGCCCAGCCGAGCATCCACCAGACAAAACAAGCGGCCAGGAAGCCGCTCCAGGAGGCCTGGAAGGGGACTGCGCCGTGCCCGCTCATTCCGGAAAGAGCCCGAAGAGGCGCGACTCAATGCGGTTTACCATTTCCTGCTGGTGATCCTCAACATTCACGAAATCGAGCTCGTCCACATCGATGATGATCTTGTTGCCGAGGTCATACCGCGCCACCCAGTCCTCGTAGTGCTTGTTGAGCCGCTGCAGGTACTCGATCCGGATGGTTGATTCAAATTCCCGGCCCCGCGACTGGATGTGCTCGACGAGCGTTGGTACGCCCGCGCGCAGGTACACGAGCAGATCGGGGGGGCGGAGGTAGGACGTCATGATCTCAAACAGCGCTACGTAATTTTCGTAGTCGCGAGCCGGCATGAAGCCCATTTCGTAGAGGTTGCGGGCGAAAATCTCGGCATCCTCGTAGATGGACCGGTCCTGGACCACGCTGTGGGCCGCCTGCTCAATGCGCCGCTGGTGCTCGAACCGGCTCGACAGGAAGAACACCTGCAGGTTGAACGACCAGCGCTGCATGTCGTCGTAGAAATCCGACAGGTAGGGGTTGTCGTCGACCCGCTCGTAGAACGCCTCCCACTTGAAATAGTCCGACAGGACGCGCGTCAGCGAGCTCTTGCCTGCGCCGATGTTGCCGGCAATGGCGACGTATTTCTTTCCGTGCTGGGACATTGCGTCAAGGTACGGCAAGCAGGCCGCCCGGATCAACGCGCCTTCGTATCTTCCGGCCTTTCCAGGAATGCTTCCAAGACGACGACCGGCCCTCGCGCCCGAACGAATGCCCCAACGCCCGAATCCCGCCAAGCGCGGAACCTACAATCCTGCCGACATCGAATCCCGCTGGTACGCCTTCTGGGAGGAACGCGACCTGTTCCGTACCGATGCCCACTCCGACAAAGAGCCGCACGTGATTGTCATGCCGCCGCCGAACGTGACCGGCCGGCTGCACATGGGCCACGCGCTGCAGGACACAGTGCAGGATGCGCTCACGCGCATCCGCCGCATGCAGGGCATGGAAGCGCTCTGGGTGCCCGGCATGGACCACGCCGGCATTGCCACGCAGAACGTGGTCGAAAAGGCGCTCAAGAAAGAAGAGGGCAAAAACCGGCATGACCTCGGCCGGGACGCGTTTCTGAAAAAGGTCTGGGACTGGGTCGACGAATACGGCGGGATCATCCTCGACCAGAAGCGGCGCCTCGGCGACTCCTGCGATTGGTCGAAGGAGCGTTTCACGATGGATGACGGCTTTTCGCGCGCGGTGCAGGAGGTTTTCGTGCGCCTCTACAATGAAGGACTGATATACCGCGGCGAGTACCTCATAAACTGGTGCCCCGTCGACATGACAGCGCTCAGCGACGAGGAAGTCGACAATGTGGAGCGCAACGGGCATCTCTGGTACGTCCGGTATGACCTGGTAGATGCGGAGGGGAGCGTCACCGTGGCCACGACGCGCCCGGAGACCATGCTCGGCGACACGGCGATCGCCGTACATCCGGAAGATGAGCGCTACGCGGGACTCGTCGGCAAGCGCGTGCGCCTGCCGCTCACGAACCGCACCATTCCCATCATCGCCGACGAATACGTGAAGAGTGATTTCGGGGCCGGGGCGCTCAAAATCACGCCGGGGCACGACAAGAACGACTTCGAGATTGGCCAGCGGCACGGGCTCGAGGTGATTGGCGTGATCGGGCCGGACGGCCGCATGAACGAGCTCGCCGGGGCGTACGAGGGCATGGACCGGTTCGATGCCCGAGAGCGCATGGTCGAGGACCTCGAGGCGGCGGGCGTGCTCGAGCGCGTCGAGGACTACCGCGCCACGGTGCCGGTATCGAGCCGCTCGAAAGCCATCATTGAGCCGCTCATTTCGCGGCAGTGGTTCGTGCGCATGGAGCCGCTCGCGAAACCGGCGCTCGAAGCCGTGCGCGACGGCCGCATCCGCTTTCACCCGAAGCGGTGGGAGAACGAATATTTCCGCTGGCTCGAAAATATCCGCGACTGGACCATTTCGCGGCAGCTCTGGTGGGGTCACCGCATCCCGGTCTGGTACCATGTGGATGCGGACGGCGAGGTGGATGAGTCGCGCGACTTCGTGGTGTCCATTGAGCAGCCCGAGCCCGGCATGGTGCAGGACCAGGACGTGCTTGACACGTGGTTCTCGTCCTGGCTCTGGCCGTTTGCCACACTCGGATGGCCGGACAAGACCGACGACCTGGCCAAATTCCATCCGGGCTCCGTGCTCGTGTCGGGGTACGACATCCTGTTCTTCTGGATAGCCCGCATGATCATGGCGGGCATGCACTTTACCGGTGAGGTGCCGTTCCGGGACATTTTCATCACGGGGATGATCAAGGACAAGCAGGGCCGCTGGATGTCCAAGAGTCTCGGCAACGGAATCGATCCGCTCGACATGATTGAGCAGTACGGGGCCGATGCCGTCCGTTTCAGTCTGACGGTGCTCTGCGCGCAGGGACAGGATATCAAACTGGACCCCACGAAGTTCGAGATGGGGCGCAATTTCGCGACCAAGATCTGGAATGCGTTCAACGTGTTCGGTCAGTTCATGGAGCCGGGCGTGTCCTACGAGCGCAAGCGCTCGTTTGACAAGCTGGATCTGGTGGAGCGATGGATGCTCACGCGGCTCGCCGAGACGATCGAGGGCGTGGAGGCCGATCTGGAACGCTACCGCCTCAACGAAGCGGCCATGCGCGTCTACTCCCTGTTCTGGAGCGATTACTGCGATTGGTACCTGGAGCTCATCAAACCGGTATATGGCAATGTCATGGAAGAAGACCGGATTGCGCTGGCGCTCGAAGTCTACGAGACCATGCTCCAACTGCTGCATCCGTTCATGCCGTTCATCACGGAAGAACTCTGGGTGCACGTGCGCCCACGCGGCGAAGGGGACGTGTGCATGACGAGCACATGGCCGGCGGCCAGCATGGAGGAGCGCGATGCGGAAGGCGCAGCGCACTTTTCCACCATGCAGGAGCTGATCTCCGGCATCCGCAACATCCGGGCCCAGTACAATGTGCCGCCTTCCCAGGAAATCACGGCGACGCTCTCGGTGGAAGAGGGCCTGGTAGCGCCCATTGCGGAGCACAGGAACTACTTCGAGCGCCTGGCGCGCGTGGGCACGCTCGATGTCGGCGTCGGGCGTGAGCGCCCGAAAGCGTCGGCCTCGGTCGTTGTGGGGCGGAACCAGGTCTTTGTGCCTCTGGCGGGCATGATCGATCTGGATGTCGAGCGGGAGCGCCTCGAAAAGGAAATTTCCTCGAAGGAGGGTTTCCTGAAGGGCGTCGAGAAAAAGCTCTTGAACGAACAGTTTGTGGCGCGCGCGCCGGACGACGTCGTGGCCCGCGAGCGGGCCAAAGCGTCCGACGCGCGCGCCGAAATATCCCGCCTGAAGACGTCGCTCGCCGAGCTGGAATAAGGTTCGGAGCATGACTATGCAGTAGGGACGGATTTTTACCTTTTTTTGTACCGGGGGGGTATTGTGGGTCAGCGATTACAATCAGGAGAAGTAATACCATGAGAATACTGTATGGCATGTGCACACTCGCCCCGATGGCGTTATTTATGCTGTCTACTATCGAAATCGATGAAGCTGAAGCAAGGCCGACCTACGTTTTCTTCGTCACTGAAGACACGGATTGTCCAGGGGGCGCAGAGGGTTGGTGTGCGGAAAATCCATGGTTTACAGACTGTGGAGACGTATCAGGATTGCCGTCCGGGGGAGGATCGACCGGATGTATGGTCGGCTGATCAAGACGCTGGAGGAGGGAGGCGGAATATGGAGTTCGCCTCCCTCCGTCGATCCACAAATGAATACCTGAGGCCGGTGTCATGAGAATACCGATGTTGTCAATTCTTCTTTTGTGCGCTCATTTGATGGTAGCATGTTCGTCCGATGGACAAGCATCTCGTGAGTCGCGACAGTCATCCCCTGATGGTGTAGTAGGTGCTGACTACGCTTCTGGTATGGATAAATTGCCGAAAAATCTTCGTGCGGCTCTTGTCCCTTTGTCTGATTCAACTTTTATAACAGAGAATCCATCGCTGAAAAGCGTACTTCATCCAGTTGGGCGACTGAAAATTACAGCTGAAGCGGCGGGGAGTATTCGCTCTGGAGATATTTATCATGACGGATCTGTTTTACTTGTCGACTATCGAAAGGATGTTTTTATTCTTGATTCTCACGGCGGGTTCAAGCGAAAGCTTTCGTTTGAACAGTGCGATCCCGGATACAGCTGGGGCCCGATCCGGGCTCGATTCTTTCCTGATGGGAAAATTCTCGTTGTGAGTAATACGCTGCCCGCTGCACTCATTTTTGATAACACTGGCGAATGCTCCAGGACGTTGGATCTCGGAACTATGCTGCCGATTGATGCCAGTCCGGTATCGAATGAACTCGTAGCAGTAGTTTACGGGACACCAGAAGCCATCCTTACGAGCGTCGTGGGTCTTTCGGGTGAGTCAACTGTTATTGGAACGTATACCGAGCAGGTAGATTTCTTGTTCAGGGCCAGGCCTACATCCAGCGTGGTCGCGATCGATGATAACACACTTATGTGGACTCTCTACACCCGGCATGGTGTGTATGTCTCTGATCTCGATGGAAACGATCCGAAGTTTGCTGACCTGGGCCATTCCGGTTACAAACTGTACGACACACTGGATTTGAATTCAGGTTCCAATGGTGTTCAGGATGCTATCTTCAGTGTTACATCCTCGAGTACGTTATTGTCAGGCATAAGCAGGTTGGATAGCAGGAGGATCGTAGTATTTTATCGGCATGGATTCGAATCATTCAGCGAGTCAAATCGGTCAATGTCTCTTGACATAATTACGGCGGATGGATCCAGGCTGAATTCTTTTCCAATTTATTATCGTGGCTATCGATCAGGCTGGTTGGGAGCTTACGGCGGCCACTTGATCAGAATTCGATATGACGAGGAAGAGTCAAGTCTTGAGTTCTATGCTGTGTCCGACGTATGATGTAGTCGTTTACGGAGGTCGTGCGAGGCGTTGACTTGCGATGTCCCCCTCGACGAGTTGATGCGGATGCCCGCAACCTTAATCTTACGTTGAACATTCTCGGCATATCGTGCTGGTACCATGACTCGGCGGCGTGTCTGCTGCGGGACGGGCATATCGTGGCGGCGGCGCAGGAAGAGCGCTTTACGCGCAAGAAGCATGATGCGGCCTTCCCGGCGCATGCCATACGGTATTGCCTCGAGGAAGCGGGGATTGAGACGGCGGACCTCGATGGCGTGGCATTCTATGACAAGCCGTTCCTGAAATTCGAGCGCCTGCTGGAAACGTATGTGTCCTACGCGCCCCGCGGTTTTCCATCGTTCCTCAAGGCCATGCCGCTCTGGCTGAAACAAAAACTCTGGATTCCGGACCTCATTCGGCGCGAACTCGGATATGAGGGGCCCATCTACTACCCGGAGCACCATGAGAGCCACGCGGCGAGCGCTTTTTTTCCGTCACCGTTCAGTGAGGCCGCCTTTTTGACCATTGACGGGGTCGGAGAGTGGGCCACGACCAGTTGGGGTACGGCGCGGCGGGCAGGCTCCGGTGGGCCAGCCGCGCTCGACATCCTTGCCGAGCAGCACTTTCCGCACTCGCTTGGGCTTCTCTACAGCGCATTCACATATTTCTGCGGATTCAAGGTCAACTCCGGCGAGTACAAGCTCATGGGACTCGCCCCCTACGGAGAGCCGCGCTATGTGGATCGCATCAGGGAGCATCTGGTAGATGCGAAGCCCGACGGCAGTTTCCGCCTGAAGATGGATGCATTCACGTTTGCGCACGGTCTCACGATGACCGGACGCCGGTTTGAGGAGCTTTTTGACGGCAGGCGACGCGCCCCCGAGTCGCCCCTCACGCAGCGCGAAAAGGATCTGGCGCGCTCGGTGCAGGAGGTGACCGAAGAGATCGTGCTGGCCATGGCGCATCATGTGCACGAGGAAACGGGCATGGAAAACCTCTGCATGGCGGGTGGCGTGGCGCTCAACTGCGTGGCGAACGGACGGCTCGTGCGCGAGGGGCCGTTCAAAAACGTCTGGATCCAACCGGCGGCGGGCGATGCGGGCGGCGCGCTCGGCGCGGCGCTTGCCGTGTGGCACCTGGCGCTCGGCAGGGGGGCATCCGATGCAGCGGTCCGCGCTGCCGCACCGCCCAAGCCATCCCGCGATCTTATGCAAGCAGCCCGGCTGGGTCCGTCGTTCACCCGGTCGGACATTCGGCGGGCGCTCAAGGAGGCCGGAATTCCGGAAGAAGCCGTGACCGTCGCATCTCTCGAACAGGTTATGGCCCGGACGGCCGCGCTTCTTGCCAGCAGCAAAGTGGTGGGGTGGTTCCAGGGGCGCATGGAATTTGGACCGCGGGCGCTCGGGGGGCGGTCCATTCTGGCCGATCCGCGGGGCGCGGAGGTGCAGCGCACGGTAAACCTGAAAATCAAGTTCCGCGAGAGCTTCCGGCCGTTTGCGCCGAGCGTGCTTGCCGAACGTGCGGACGACTGGTTTGAGCTTGGGCGCGAGGTGAGCCCGTACATGCTGCTCGTGGCGCAGGTCCGGGAGGAGAGCGGGGTCGGCGGCACAGGCCGTGCGGGCGGCACGGGCGGAAACAATCGGATTCCCGCGGTCACCCATGTCGACGGATCGGCGCGCATCCAGACCGTGTCGCGTGAAGCGGATCCCGTTTTTCATGCCCTGCTAAGCGATTTCGAGCGCCTAACAGGCTGTCCGGTCCTGGTCAACACGAGTTTCAATGTCCGCGGAGAACCCATTGTCTGCACGCCTGCCGATGCCATCCGGTGCTTCCTCGATACGCACATGGACGTGCTCGTCATGGAGGACGTGCTCGTCGAAAAGCGCCTCATACCGGGAGCGGAGAAGGACATCAAGACGGCGGAAGCCATTGCGGCGAAGTATGGTCTTGACTGATGCAGCCTGCCGCGGCACGACGCCCGGGGTGCCCCTGGCCAGGCTGCTTGTCGTCCTCCTGGTGGCACTCGCCTCCGGATGCACCTCCGAGCCGGAGGGCCCCCGCGTCGCGGTGCACGACGTGGCCTACCGCGAACTGCCAGGCGGTGCCCGAATTCTGACCGGGCGGGTCGAAAACCTCTCGGATCGGCACATCCCCGTCGTGCAGGTACAGGTATCGCTGTTTGACGAACGCAATTTCCTGAGTGGATCGGTTGGTATCCTTGTACACGATATCCCGGCTGACTCTTCGCGCTTGTTCCGCGAACCGGTCCGCCACGAAGCGGACATCCGCAGTGCGCGCGTGCGGTCGGTGCTCGTGCCGTGAGTCCGACAGCGCGGACGCAATTTTTCCGTACGTAACGCAAAAAACAAAAAAGCGTGCGTAATAGCAGGTGTGGAGTCACGCCTTCTCATACCGCCCGAACAGCGCATGGAGGAATCGTTCCGGATTCCGATCGTTGCCACACTCGTCTTCATTTTGACGATGGTAGCGGTATTTTACCTTGGCAGACAGGTTTCCGGCTATTATCAGCCCGTTTTTGAAGGGGGCGGCGTGGCATTCGAAGAGCGCGCGTGATATGTTTGGGGTGAACTGGACCCCAAGCAACATGATTACGCGAAGAAACTTCCTTGGCCGCACAGGCCGCGTGGCATCGGCCGGCATGGCCGTCGCATCTCTCCATCCCCATAAGTTTCCCGAGCTGCTCGATCGGCTTGCGACTTGGAGTGGGACGCCCCGTGAAATTGCGCGGGATGAGTCGTTCTGGCGCGAGGTACAGCAGGCGTTCACGGTCGATCGCTCGCTCGTGAACCTGAACAACGGCGGCGTGAGTCCGGCCCCGGCGAGCGTGCAGGAAGCCATGAAGCGGCACCTGGATTATTCGAACGAGGCGCCGACCTATACCATGTGGCAAATTCTGCAGCCGCAGAAGGAAGCCGTCAGGCAGCGGCTGGCGCGGGAGTTCGGTGCGGACAGCGAGGAGATTGCCATTGTGCGCAATGCCTCCGAGGGACTGCAGATCTGTCAACTCGGCATTGATCTCCAGCCGGGCGATGAGGTGCTCACCACGACGCACGACTACGGCCGCATGATTACGACCTTCAAGCAGCGCGAACGGCGCGATGGAGTGGTGCTCAAGCAGTTTCCGCTGCCCATTCCGGCCGAGGACGACGACGAGGTGGTGCGGCTTTTCGAGGAGAATATTACGCCGCGCACGAAGGTCATCCTGATGTGCCACATCGTGAACATCACGGGGCAGATCCTGCCCGTCAAGCGCGTTGTGCACATGGCGCGTGAGCGGGGTATCCCTGTTATTGTGGACGGGGCGCATTCGTTCGCCCACTGGGATTTCAAGCACGAGGACATGGACTGCGACTACTACGCGACAAGTCTCCATAAATGGCTGCTCGCGCCGCACGGCACGGGTATGCTCTACGTGCGCAAGAACAAAATCAAGGACCTCTGGCCCATGATGGCCGCGCCCGAATCGAAGGACGAAGACATTCGCAAGTTCGAGGAAATAGGAACGCATCCGCTGGCGAACTTCATTGCCATTGGCGATGCACTCACGTTCCACCAGGGCATCGGTGCCAAGCGGAAGGAGGAGCGGCTCCGCTACCTGAAGGACACCTGGGCCGAGCGGCTTCTCGAGCATGACCGCGTCCGGCTGCACACGTCGCTGAGGCCGGAATACTCGTGCTGTATTGGTACGGTCGAGATCACGGGCATCGATACGTCGGCCGTGGGCCGCTACCTCTGGGGCGAGCACCGGATTATTGCCACGCCCATCAAGCACGCCGAGTTTGAAGGCCTCCGCGTCACGGCCAACGTCTACACGACGATGGAGGAAATTGACCGGTTTGTGGATGCCATGCTCCAAATTGCCGATCACGGAATGCCCTCGAAATACGCGTGACGAGCAAGCGGGGAGATGCGTCCTCCTCCGATGTGATCATCGTTGGCGGAGGACTGGTGGGCCTTGCGACGGCCCGCGCGTTGCAATCCGTACGCGGCATTGGGCAGATCACGGTTCTGGAAAAGGAACCGATTGTCGGCGCGCACCAATCGGGGCGTAACAGCGGTGTGCTTCACAGCGGCGTGTACTACAGGCCGGGTTCGTTGAAAGCGGAGCTCTGCCGCGAGGGTCGGTCGGAGATGGTGGCCTACGCTGCCGAGCATGGGATTCCGTTTGAAATCTGCGGCAAGGTGATCGTGGCCACGTCAACGGATGAGTGTGAGCGTCTTCACGCGATTGCCGACCGGGCCCGGGAGAACGGCGTACGGGCTGAACTGGTAGGGCCCCGACGGCTGCGCGACCTGGAGCCCGCGGCCGACGGGGTGGAAGGGCTGCACGTGCCCGACGCGGGTATAATTGATTTTCCGGCAATCTGCCGCGCCCTGGCAGAAGAACTTGCGGGCGCCGGTCACCAAGTGGTGACCGGCGCCCGCGTCACTGCCATTGACCGCCGCGGCAGCGAAACGGTCGTGGTAGCGGAGGGGGCGTCCGCGGCAGGCGGTACAGCGCACGAAACCCGGACCTACCGGGCGCCCTTGCTCGTGTCGTGCGCAGGCCTCTATGCCGATCGGCTGGCGCGCCTCGCGGGCCTGGACCCTGGCATGCAGGTCGTGCCCTTTCGCGGCGTGTACTACGAACTCACACCAAATGCCCGGCGCTATTGCCGCAACCTAATCTACCCGGTGCCCGATCCTGCGTACCCCTTCCTGGGTGTGCATTTCACGCGCATGACAGATGGGCGCGTCGAAGTGGGACCCAATGCGGTGCTGGCGACCGCGCGGGAAGGGTATGACCTGGGCACGTGGAGCGCCCGGGATCTGGTCGAGGTCGTCAGATGGCCCGGATTCCGTGCTCTCAGCCGCCGTCACTGGCGCAAGGGGGCATACGAAACCGGTCTGACGCTTTCGAAGCGCCGTTACGTGCAGGCTGTGCGCAAACTGGTGCCGGACATTGACAGACAGGATCTTGTACCCTGCCGATCGGGTATCCGTGCGCAGGCGCTCGATACCGACGGCAACATGGTCGATGATTTCGTTATCCTCGAAACCGATGGGCAGATCCACGTCTGTAACGCGCCATCGCCGGCGGCAACAGCCAGTCTGGCTATTGGCCTCCACATTGCCAATCGCGTAGCTTCGCACGTTTGATATGCGCCACCAAACTCCCGAACTTCTTTAACCCCAATAAAACGACGCCGCTGAACCCATGGCCTGGATTGAAACCATTCACGAGACCGACGCCGATGGCGAACTGAAAGAAATCTACGACGAAATCATGGGGGCGCGCGGCAAGATGTCGAACATCATGCGTGTGCACAGCCTGAATCCGGAAGCCATGAAACGGCACATGGATTTCTATCTGACCATCATGTTCGGCCGCTCCGGACTGCGCCGCGCGGAGCGCGAGTTGATTGGGACGGTGGTCTCGGTAGCAAACGCATGCCCGTACTGCAAGCATCACCATGCGGAGGCGCTGAATTTCTACTGGAAGGACGACGACCGCATTGCGCGGCTGTTGGAGAATTACCGCTCGGCCGACCTCTCGCCACGCGAATTGGCACTTGCCGGCTTCTGCGACGACCTGACCCGCAATCCGGGTGCTGCCAGCGAGGAGAAGACGGCCGCCCTACGCGAGCACGGGCTCTCCGACAAGGACATTCTGGATGCGACGCTCATCACGGGCTACTTCAACTTCGTGAACCGCGTGGCACTCGGGCTTGGCGTCGAGTTCAGCCAAGAAGAAATGCAGGGTTTCAACTATTGAAAAAGGGGCGGGGCGCCCCCGGCGGAACCTACTCGCCCGATCCCTTCGCATCCATACTCATGGGACCTGCGCCGAAATAGGAAATCAATAGCGCTGCGCCGCCCATGGACATGTCCTTCATCATCATCATCATGGCAATCTGGTCCGCACCGGCGTTGGGAGCGTGTACCAGGAGTGCTGTCGGGATGAGAAACGCGGCCAGGATCAGTCCGCCCATTTTGGCCTTGAAGCCAACCAGAACGCTCAGTCCGCCGACCAGGAGCATGGCGCCGGTCAGAAAGACGAAGAACGTGGGGGCGGGAAGGAAGGACGGCACCATGCCAACCATATTGCCGGCATCGCCGAAATGAGCAAATCCGGTCATGATGAAAATGGCCGCGAACAGGATGCGACCTACCAGGGGTGCGTACTGCATGTGAGTGACTCCTCTGTTTGTTGGTGGGTAGTGTGGCTATTTATACGATATTCACAGCAAAAGTACAAGCCTTTGTCTGTTGTAACAAATGCGTGCCTTTCGCGCTCCCATGGGTGCACCGTTCACGCACAACGTTACATACATGCTCGTACGTACGCTCAAAATCGTTCTTTTTGCAGCCATACTGGGCGGCGTTGGCCTGTCCGGTCCCGACGCCAGCGGTCAGTCCGTCGAGCGCTTCAAGCAGTTCGGCTGGGAGACGGATTTCTCCAAATCCAATGTGGATCTGTCTACGATCCAGGTGAATCTGCCGCGTGATGGTATCCGCTCCATCGACAATCCGAAGTTTGTGTCGCAGTCCGATGCCGCGCGGTGGCTTGACGACCGGGAGCCCGTGCTCTCCCTAGAAATTGACGGCGAAGCGCGCGCCTATCCCCTCCAGATCCTGACCTGGCATGAAATCGTAAACGACCATTTTGACGACACGCCTGTGGCCGTCACCTTCTGCCCGCTCTGCTACAGCGCCATTGCATTCGACCGTCGAATTGACGGAAGGGTCCACGAAATCGGCGTGAGTGGCATGCTGCGCCACTCCGACATGGTCATGTACGACCGCACAACCCAGTCCCTGTGGCAGCAGATTACAGGTGAAGCTATTGCCGGAGAGTACACAGGCAAAATGCTCAAAAAGTATCCGGCGCAGATCATTTCATTCGAACAGTTCCGCGAGGCGCATCCAGATGCGCCGGTCCTCTCGAAAAATACCGGCATGGACCGGCAGTACGGACGCAATCCATATCCGGGCTATGACGACATTGACCAGCGTCCATGGCTGTTCGACGGCCGCCAGGACGGCCGCCTGCCTCCCATGGAAAAAGTAATCGGTCTGACGCTCGATGGGGGGCACGTCAAGGCATATCCCCATTCTCTGACGAAAAAGGAAAACGTCATTCACGACAATGTCGGTGGCACCCCCGTGGTCGTATTCCATACGCGGAAGGGCGCGACCTCGGCACTTGACGGTGGCCGTATTGCAGGTTCGAAGGACATCGGATCGACCGGCGTTTTCAGCCCGATCGTGGATGGTGACGTCCTTGAATTCTCGTTCGAGAACGGTCATTTCAAAGACGCACAGACCGCATCTACCTGGAATATCTCGGGTAAAGCCATTGAGGGTCCACTCAAGGGCACCGAGCTTGAGCGCCTCACGCACGCCGACGTGTTTTCGTTCGCCTGGTTCGTGCTCTATCCGGACACGGGACTCTACAACAACTGACGGCGCTGCTCTCGGCATTGAGTGTTTCGGGGCGGAAGGGTTATACTGGTGGATGCACCCACCTGACACCATCCTACGTCCATGAAGCATAAGAAACAGGTAGGCCTCGCGCCCGGTACGCTCGTTTACACCGGGCCCGAACGGGATCATGATGTACAGCTTCGGCTGATCGATTTTCGGGGAACACACTTTGAAGAGCACCCGGTCGAGCCGGCTGATGATGTGGAATCAGTGGTTCTGCGGGAAGACACGACCACATGGCTTGATATTTCAGGAATTCATGACATGGATCTTGTGGCAGGAATCGGCGACCGCCTGGATCTGCACAAGCTGGTTCTCGAAGACATCGTACACCCGACGCAGCGGCCGAAACTGGAGGCGTACGACGATGAATCGCTCTTCATTGTTGTCCGAATGTTGTCGGTAGGGAACGGGTTTGCGGCGGGGTTGCCCAATACGGCACCGCATATTCTTTCGGAACAGATCTCCATCATCCTGACGCGGACCGGTGTGATCAGCTTTCAGGAACTACCTGCCGATGTGTTTGAACCCGTCCGGCAGCGACTCCGGCTCGGCAAGGGGATTATTCGGGAGCAGGGCGCGGATTACCTGGCGTATGCCCTGCTTGACACGATCGTGGATCACTATTTCCACGTCATTGAATACATTGGAGACGAAATAGACGCGCTGGAAGCGGAAATCCTCGCCCGGCCGTCTACCGAGGCGCTGGCACGGATCAACCGCTACAAACGTGAAGTGCTGTCGCTGCGCAAGTCGATCTGGCCGCTTCGGGAAGTACTCGGTGGGCTCGATCGATCCGACTCCGGCCTCATTACCGAACGAACGAAGATGTATTTGCGCGACGTCTACGATCACACGATCCAGGTCGTTGACATGCTCGAGACGTATCGTGACCTGCTGGCGGGCCTGACCGACCTCTACATGTCCACGGTCAGTCTGAAAATGAACGAAGTCATGCAGGTGCTCACCATCGTGGGCAGCATCTTCATCCCGCTCACCTTTGTGGCCGGGATATACGGCATGAATTTCGAAGTCATGCCCGAATTGCAGTGGGAGTATGGCTACTTTGCGGCATGGGGCCTCATGGTGACACTTGCCTTGGGGATGCTTCTTTTCTTCAAGCGCCGGAAATGGATTTGAGACCACAGAACATGCTACGACGGCTGCAGCAGGCGCAGAATGCAGCCACCCCTCAGGATGCAGCAGTGGGCGACACGCTCGGCGTGGATGGCGCGGGAGCCGACAGCCTGGTGACACCGGAATCTTTCCTTCCCAACCCGTTCAATGCCGACACGGTCGATCAGCTCCTGAGCGCAGATGCGTGGCTGGATGCCGGACAGACCGCGCTGCGCATTGCCATCATTCTGGTGCTGGCGTGGCTCTTGATCCGACTCTTTGATCGGGCGACCAGGAAATGGACTCAGCAGTTCGATGCACTTCCGCTCATCCACCCCCGCAGACAGCGCGCGTTCCTGGTCAAGAGCCTGCTACTCTCCACCGTCCGCTACGTGGTATGGCCGCTTGCGGTTATCACCGTACTCGGGCAACTCAATATCGATGTAGCGGCGCTCGTGGCAACCGCCGGTATTGCAGGCATAGCCATTGGGTTCGGGGCCCAGTCGCTCGTCAAGGATGTGATTTCCGGCGTGCTGCTGCTGTTCGACGACAGCATCCACGTGGGAGATCTGGTTCGGCTTGGTCAGGATGAGGGCATTGTCGAATACATTGGCGTTCGCATTATCAAAGTTCGTCGCTTCAACGGTGAACTCCTTATGATCCCTGCGGGTGAGCTGCGTACGTTTGGCAACCGATCCATTGATTTTACCCGCGTCATTGTGAATGTGGGGCTGTCCTACGGCGATGACCATGAACGCGTCATGGCTGTCATGGAACGCGTGGCTCTCGCCTGGGCCGAGGAGCACCGGGATATCCTCAAGGAGGAGAACCCCATCGTGCAGGGGATTACGGACTTTGCTGAGAGCTCAGTCAATGCCCGCGTGGTTGTCATGGTGGTGCCGGGCGAGCAGTGGGAAGCGGAGCGCCAACTTCGCCGCGCCATAAAAACCGCCTTCGACGAGGAAGGCATTGAAATTCCGTTCCCACAGCGCACAGTTCATGTCCGTGGCCCCGGGAACCCACCGGCCATTGAGCCGGAAGCATAGCATTATCGGCTCAACTGTGTGCAGAATTGCCTGAAGGCACAGGACATGCCATACATCTGGCAGCGTTGCGGAGGACCTGACTGCCGAGCGATTGTGGGAATGGCAAGACATGATCATCGTGGACCAATTTGACCGGTCGCGACTGCGGGTCGGGCAATGGCGTGGAAATTCGGAGCCGATGCGGATCGTTTCCGGCGCCGTCGGAAAGGAAAAGGTCCACTATGAAGCTCCACCGTCGGCGCGTGTACCAGATGAAATGGACCGTTTCATTACCTGGTTCAATGGAAGCCGTAGCATGCCAGGCGCCATCCGGGCGGGGTTGGCGCATTTGTGGTTCGAATGTATTCATCCGTTTTCCGACGGAAACGGCCGGGTTGGGAGGGCCATTGCGGAGAAGGCGCTCGCAAATACATGAAGATCACGAATTGCTCAAAAACCACAGCGACTCGCGACCTGTCGGAAATGTCAAGGATGGGTGTGCTCCGACAATTGGACGGCGGAGGGCGAAGTACGCGCTACGATGTTGTTCTTTCGGAATGGGAGCGGCGTACCAGGGTGACGCGTCCACCCAGATTGCCATAGTCCACGCGGGCCGAAAGGGCGGCAGATGAACCCAAAAGGTATCCCGTGTTGTGACCCCACCACGTCGCTTCCGTGCCCTTCCAGTCCAGGGCGATCTTGTGGTGTCCTGCAAGTGGTGGAGGTGCCGTCCCTCGCTGAAACGTCTGGACCACGTTCAACACAACGCGCGCATCCATGAAATTCGCGAGACTCATATTGCGCCAGCTGTGGGGCACGTCTGTGTAGCGGGCGCCGCCGTTGTCGGCCTCTTCCAGTTGCTTGTAGTCGAGGTTGTCGAAGTGGACCACAGCGTATAATTCTTCCTGTTTGATACCGAAAAAGCTGACCGCGTCGCCATAATAGGGAGCAAATACCATGCGTGTGGCCGCACTGTTGCAGATGGCATGCCCCTCCCAGCCCCGGATATTCATGGTTTCATTCGGGTGGATATTGGCCGGTTTCCACGTGGACGATTTATACTCGCCGTCCAAGGTGTAGCGATGGAGCACACCCGGGGCTTCCATGCCCGGTCGATACCCGTGGACGAGTAGCTCCCGCGTCGATGCGCACATTCCGTTTACGCGAAACGGTGTTTCGATCAGTCCGATTTCGATCAATCGCTCCTCACCCCGCCACTCAAGTATTTTAATGGCGCTGAGAGCGGAATCGAATACATAGAGGCGTTTGAGGTCCTCGGACCAGGTCAAGCGCTCGGGTTTCACGAACTCTCCGGGCCCCTGTCCCTGAGCGGCGTGCATAAGAACTGGTTCTGCATGTCGGAAGGCGGATATTACGCCGGTCATTCCGTTCAGCACGAAGGCCAGGCCGGAGGGAGCAAGGGCAACGTCTGCGACGCTGTCGAATACCGGGTCGCGGCGCAGTGGTACTTCGTCCACGTCGATCAGCGACGCTGGTAATTCGGATTCGTCGCTGAACGAGATAATCGAGGACGATGTCGCTGTTCCGGCGAAATACGCCGTCGAAACAACAGCAGGGGGCTTTTCCGTGCAGCCGGTTACGAAAAGCATACCCGCCGAACCGAGGACATAAAGATTGAATCTCATGCTCCACCACAGTAAACCAGCGTGCACTCTCCGCCCTCCATCTCGCAGCTGTAGCCATTTCTGGTATCACATTGTTGCCATGTTTCACCCGTGGCGTGACTCGTATAGTCTGTACACGCCAAATTATTGCAATCAGGTACACTGCCAACTTGTTGGCGACTTCCTGTTATTGCGAAGAATAGAATGACGGCAAATGATATTGAAGTAACCAGTATGCTTCCTTCGATGGATGTAGACATCGATACCTCACGCATGTTTGTTTTGTTGTAAGACCTACATGTTGAGCAACCTAAGAAAATTCGGGGGGGGGGGGCAAGTAGGGGACGGATTTTTTCCCTATTCGCAGGGCGGCGGATCAGAAATCCTGGGACAGGAAGCGGCGGCGGGCGCTCCAGAGGGGGAGGAGCATCCAGACGAGAAGTGCGGTGCCGGCCATGATGAAACCGCTGGCCGACGTGAAGAAGCGCGTGAACAAGGCTCCCGTGTAACCCATCATGGCGGCGGCATCAAATACCTGCAGGAGTATGAGGCGGGACAGGTCGACGGGATTTGCGAGCATGATGCCGAGAAGCGCTTTCTCGATGGGCCAGTGACCGAGCGTTGTGACGGCAAGCAGCACGGCGCCGTCGAACAGCACCGCATAGACCAGCCAGAGGCCGAGCGCCGTTCCAATGCCTCGCACGCGGTCCGTCTGCCCGGTCGATACCATGAAGGCAGCACCGACGCTCGTGATTGTGAGGACAGACCCGAGTCCGAGCAGTAGGGCCAGTCGAAGGCCCTGGTCCTGGGTTACGCCGCCGTGCCAGACGAATGGCAGGAAGACGCCAAGTGCAAACGTTGCCATGAGCGGCAGCGCGACGCCTGCCAGAAGACTCCCGAAAAGTACGCTGCGCCTGACCGGCTGTGTAAGGAGCAGTTCGGTGAACTCCCGGCTGTTGTACTGGTGGATGGTCCCGAATACAAGGCCCACAAGCGGCACCAGCAGGAGCACCACATTGATGAGACTGAGGAGCGTCTTGTCACCCGTACCGGAGGCCAGCAGCAGCCCCTCCGTGATGATCAGATACAGGGCGAAGTGGGCAAAAAGCCAGCGGCTGCGCAGTGCGTCTTTGATGTGGAACGTCAACAGGGTCGTCATCATGCGGCATCACCTTCAAGAAGTGTGGCAATGGCGCGCTCGAGGCGGTCCTTGCCGGTCAGCGTGCGAAGATGCTCTATGGTGCCGTCGAACCGGATGCGCCCATCGAGCAGGAAAACGACCCGGTCTGCCAATTCCTCGAGGTCGGCCATGACGTGGGACGTCAGCAGCGTGGTTGCTCCACGCTCGCGTTCGGCCGCCATGTGATCCTTGAGCGCCGCTCCGGCTACCGGATCGAGCCCGGCCGTGGGTTCGTCCAGCACGTAGACGGGTGGCGAGAACATGGAGGCCAGGACGGCGCTGACCTTCTGGCGCGTCCCGCCGGAGAGCTGGCGGAAGGGCTTGTCCAGATCGGCGCCCAGGCCGAGCCTGCGGACGAGTTCCAGATCCGGTGCCCGGTCCTCCTGGCGCAGCTCCTCAACGAGCCGAATCATGTCGCGGCCCGTCATACTACCCGGAAACGCCGCGTGCTGCGGCATGTATCCGACCAGACGGCGTGCGGCCGCATCCTGCTGGGCATTGATACCGCCAATGAAAACGTGTCCCTGATCGGGCCGCACGAGGCCGAGCAGGCACTTGATGAGCGTAGATTTTCCGGCGCCGTTCGGGCCGACAATGGCGGTCGTTTCGCCGCGGCGGAAAACGAGGTCAATTCCGGCGAGCACCTGGTTTGCGCCGAAGGCTTTGCGGATGTCCCGTACTTCGACGGGAGGGTGTTCATGCGACAGAAGGTGCATCATAGCGGGGGCCTCATGCGGGGCTGGGGATCGACGAGTTCCACGGGCGTGAGGACAGGAAGAAGGCGTTCGGCGACGTTGAGCACGTCGACGAGCAGGCTGCGGTGCAGGTATATGACCGGTTCATGGCGCTCAACGAGCACAGAAAACAGCGTCACAGGGCGGTGCGCGACATCGCCGCGCCCGTCCCTGTCCAGGTCATAACCCTTGTAGGTATCCCAGAAATTACCCTCGAAGCGGCTGTCGAGTGTGCGGCTGTTGGTCGATACATCGAATGTATTTCCACGGAAGGTATTGTCCGAGAATACATTGCCGATGGCGCTCGCCATGAGTTTGATGCCCCATCCGTTCTCGGCAAAGGTATTGCCATGGAACGTCATGTGGTCTGTCGACTCCACAAGCAGGGCCACGGAGTTGCCGTCGAACGTGTTGTTCAGGACCTCGCCGCGGCGGATTTCTTTCAGCAGCAGCCCGTAGGCACTCGCTCCCCATGCACGGCGGAAAACGTTCCGCTGCATGGATATGCCGTCGGCGTACATGACGGCGACGCCTGCCCGGTTGTCCGAAAATACGTTGTCGGTGTAGGCGTTGCGGTCGGCGAACATGAAGTGCAACCCATACCGGAGATTATTGACGGACGTATTTCCTTCGACGCGGCTGTCATCGGTGAACTCGAGATAGATCCCGTCGCGGAACCCATCAATGCGATTATTTGCGATGGTCAGATGCGTACTGTACCAGGCGTGGACGGCGTTGCCGCCCGTTGTCTCCGATGTGATCTGCGACCGTAGCGTGTTGCTCTCAATGTGACAGTCTGTGGCGCGGGCCATGTAAATGCCGAAGAAAACACCACGGAACGTGTTGTTGGCTATGCGGCACCCGCGGGCATCCTGCACGCGGATGGCGGCGCGGTCTTCCATGAACGTCCGATCGACGCCAGAAAACGTGAATCCCGATACGGATATGCTGTCGGCTGCGAGTACCAAAAGCTCATGGCCTCCAGTGCCCTGGATATGTGCGCCGGGAGCGCCCAGGAGAGTCAGCGGGCGGTCAATGACAATCGTGGGCTCGGTATAGACGCCCGCCTCAACGTGCACCGTGTCGTGTGGCGCGGCGGCGGCGATCCGCTCGGAAATGGTCCCTGCGCTGTGACCAGGCATCCGTTCAGGTACCGACGCGGCCTGAAGGAGTCCCCATATGACGAGAATCAGTACCATATCCCCGGGCGAAATCAGTGAATGTGGACGTGCCGGCGCATCTCAAACCAACTGTAGGTCTTTGGAGCTCCTGCTGTTTCGTTGTCTGTCGCACCAGAGTCCGAGGCTGGCAGCATGCGCAGCGCACCGAGGGCCTCCTCGTCTGTTCCAAACGCCGCCCAGCCGCCGCCCATGGGCGAACGGATGGCCTCGTGTTGCACAAAGCGGGCCTCGAGGGCCGGTATGAGCGCGCCCGGATCTTCCATGTTGGTCACCCACACGGAATGAATGTCGTTTTCGTTGGCTACGTCCGTTTCAAGCCAGGAAGCCATGCATTCAATGGCATCGAACTTGAAAACGCGTCCGGTTTTCATGACCACCTGAGAGGCGAAGCGCTCGTCGTCGATCGTCATACGGCAGTAGGCCCCGGCATCTTCGCCGAAGTGGAATGGTTCGGGCTCGGGGGTGCATCCGCCAAGCAGCGCCGAAGCGCTTAGCCCTGCCAGCACGAGGATGGCGGCCGCGTTGGGGCTTGGTCGTTCGTTCTCGGCCGGGTGTTCCGGCCGCGCGGCTCGTTTCTGATGCGCCCGCCGCCAGTCAAGACCCCACGCCAGCAGACCAAGGCCCATGGACAGGAATGCGACGTATCCCCCCGTACCCGGCCACGAATGGGCTTTGAAGTTCAGCAGTTGTTTCGATCCAATGAGCGGTGGCTGGTAGGCCATGCCCGGGACAATGATGGCGGCTTCTTCCGTGTTGAGGTCGTGGCCGTAGTCGTACTCCCAGTACCAGAAATCGGCGAGGCCTATCACGGAAATGACCAGAAATGTGGCAAGCCACAGGGTGTGCACACGCCGTCGCCCAACCACCGCTGCAACCAGTGCCGACCCGATGAGGAAGGCAATGATCCAGGGCATGATCCGGAGTTCGGGAATGGACTCCGGCACAATCTGCTTCATACCGATGTAGTGGTTCAGATTGTTGATTTTCTGCAGGTCGAACTCACCGGCTCCCTGGACGTCGGTCAGCGTGATCCGCAGGCCGAGTCCCTCGGGGTACTGTGGCGCTTCAAGGTCAATGCGCCAGAGCGTCGTGAAATACATGACGATGAGAATAAGACCGGCAGCGGCGGTCAGAATGCGACTGAGGCGTGACATGGCGATTACCCCTGTTCACCTGTTTGGTATGTGAGCGGCGTGTTCGATCCGGCGGCCGAGACACGTACATAGCCCTGCATTTCCTGGTGGAGTGCCGAGCAGAAGTCCGTGCAGTAGAACGGATAGATACCCTCGGCAAGGGGTTCCCAGACGAGGGTCTTCGTGGCTCCCGGCATGATGAGCAGTTCCGACGCTATGGCACCCATCATGGCCAGTCCGTGCGGCACATCCCAGTCCTGCTCGAGGTTTGTGACGTGAAAGTAGACCTTGTCGCCCACCCGGATACCCTCGATGTTGTCCGGTGCAAAATGGCTGCGGATGGCGGACATGTAGACGTGCACGTTCTTGCCATCGCGCTCGACGCGGGTTTCCGATTCGCTCGTGACGGCATACGGATGCTCATTGTCTTCGAGTCGGAACATGCGCACCTGCTTGTCCTTGATGACATCGGCTGCAATGGCCTGTGCGTAGTGGGGCTCGCCCATGGTCGGGAAATCGAGCAGCATCTCCATTTTGTCCCCCGAGATGTCAATGAGCTGGGCCGCGTGAGCGAGTTCTGGGCCCGTTGGCAGGTAGCGGTCTTTCGTGATTTTGTTGAGGGCTACCAGGTACTTGCCGGTCGGCTGACGGCTGTCGCCACCCGGTACCATGAGGTGACCCACCGAGTAGTAGACCGGAATACGGTCCACGACGGTGAAGGTGCTGATGTCCCACTTGACGATTTCCGATGACAAAAATGCCGTAGTGTAGGCAAAGCCCTTGTCGTCGAACTCGGTGTGAAGCGGGCCGAGTCCGGCATTCTCGACTTCACCTGCCATGACGGCGTCGTACTTGAGGACGGGAATGCCATCGACAACGCCTTCAAACTCTTCGTTTTCGATGGCCGCCATCATTTTCGTGAACGAATGCACGGGAAGCACCGTGGCCAGCTTGCCGCCGCCAACGATGTATTCGCCCGTCGGATCGACATCGACGCCGTGGGGCGACTTGGGTGTAGGCAGGAAGTAGACTACCCCTTCGCAGTCTGCCGGGAATATCATACGCGATCCCGAAAGTTGCTCCGTGCGGGCTATACCGCTGTGCGGCTTGACGTTGCGCAGATAGGATGCCTCCCATTGCTGGAAGTTACCAGCTTCGACGCATTCTTCTGCACGCTTCCAGTTGACCGCCGCGATGAAGTCCTTGTCGCGTCTCGATGCGTTGACTTCCTTGAGCGTGTGGGCCTGTTCGACATTGTATGTCGAGAAAAAGGCCCAGCCGTGGGAGGGGCCTTTGCCCGCATGCGATACGTCGTAATCATAGCCCGGTACCATGATCTGGAAAGCCACGTCCATTTCGCCGACCTTGTCGGCACGCACGAAAGAGATCGTGCCCCGGAAGTTTTCCTTGAACGTTGAAATGGCCACATCTTTCTGGGGAATGGGCACGCTGAAGCGTGTGGCGCTCACCAGGTATTCGGTGTTTTCCGTGATGAAGGGACTCGCGTGGTTGCCCGCCGAGAGTGGAATCTCGACAATTTCTTCCGTTTCGAACGTGGTCAGGTCAATACGTGCAATGCGCGGCGTATTGTTGGCGTTTATGAACACCCAGCGCCCGTCGGTAACACCGTTCGTCTGGGAGAGCTGGGGATGGTGGGAATCGTCCCAGGGGATGTTGCCGTGCGACGTGTTGAGCATGTTTTTGGTCTCTTCATCGTAGCCCCAGCCATTCTCAGCGAACTGGGAGAACACGGGTACCGTCTTGATGAGTCGGCCCGACGGAAGTCCGTAGACGGTAAGATTACCCGAGAAGCCGCCGGACATGAACGAGTAATACTCGTCATAACTTCCTGGCGGGATATAGACGGCTTCGGCGGCGCTCCTGGTGCCGCCGGTCTGATCTGCTGTGCGGCACGACGTAGCCACGGCTCCCACGAGGAGCAGAAAGGCGACGCCGGCAATAATGCGGTTGGTTGTATGGCGTTTCATGGCGAAAGTGCGGGATGGTTATTGTTGTCTGAGGAACTCAAGCACGGCGCGGGCATCGTCCTCACTCAGGCTCTGATTGGGCATGGGTGTCAGGAATTCGGCAAACTTCTTCTTGGCTTCCGGGTGGGTCGTAATCATTTCCTGCGGATTCAGGATCATGTTCATGATGTAGGCTGATGTACGTTCTTGCGTGACCTTCCCCAACGCGGGGCCCACATAGCGACCATCCATCTTGTGGCACGAGGAACATTTAACGCGAAACAGTTCGGCCCCGCGCTCGGCAAGAGCGGCATCGATGGGACCGGGGTCGAAAGCTGCGATGGGGCCAATGCCATGTTCGAGCTCTTCGGGGCTCAGTCCACCCGCTGCTTCGCTCTGGTCACCGGCACCTGTTTGCGCTGCATCGGATTGCGTATCGGAATTGCCCCCGCATGCCGCGAGGACGAGAAGACCCATGACGAGCATCGCGGGCAGGATGTTGATTTTGATGTTCATGGCATTGATCAGCTTGTGGATAAAAGAGTATTGTATCTGAAAATAATGCAAAAAACTCACGTTGGAGTAAGCCGGAATCCACCCACTTCTGTCCGCTCGGCGAACGCCGCCAGCGTCGTCTTTTCGAGCATGTCGCAGAAGTTGGATCGCAGTTCACCCCAGGCCTCGTGCATGGGGCAGGGGCGCCGGTGTCCGCATCCGGGAAGTCCAAGTACGCAGCTGTCGAACACCTTCTGACCGTCAATGGCCAGCACAATGTCATTGAGCCTGATTTTGGTGGATGCGCGCGCCAACTTGACCCCACCGCTCGGGCCCCGGAGAGAGACCAGCATATCTTTGATCACCAGCTGCTGCAGGATTTTGGCCAGGAACGGGTGGCTCACGTCCAGCGTGCTACTGATACGGCGCACAGGCAGATACACATCGCCCGGCTGCTGGGCCAGGTAGATCATGGCGCGAAGTCCGTATTGGCAGGCGGAAGAGAGCATGACGCGTAGTCGGGTTCAACTGAATAAAGACTCATTTGTCCTTAATATACGGCACGCGCAGACCCTGCCAACAGGATTCGCGCGTTTTACGCCCTCTTCACGGCTTCGTCATGCGGCGTTCACGGAGCGGCCACGATCTGTTCACAAAGAGGCCTTTTTCAGCTATCGTACGCGCCAGCCGTAGGCCGGGCCGTTGTGGAAGAAATCCATGGGAGCGACCACACCGTCGTGCTTGAAGACCAGACCGTCCTTCATGACGAAGTCCACGTCGTAGAGCGCATCGATGTCTTCAAGCGGGTTGCCTCGCATGGCAATCAGGTCGGCCATGAACCCTTCCCTGACAGGACCGCGCTCGTTCTCCAGCTCGCTGATCTCATATCCGTTGGTCGTCATGACTTTAAGGATGTCGGCATCGGGGATGCCTGCTGCCTTCCAGGTCTCTATGAACTCGAGCGTCAGTTCGCCCCGGTCAAGTCCCCGGATGAAATAGTCGGCATCGGTCGAGAAGGCCAGTTTGACCCCCTGGTCGTAGGCATCGCGCAGCATGGCCAGGCGGCGTTCCCAGCGGGCGTCGCTCGTGCGGGCCCACTCTGTTTTTGGTGTCTCGGTCCCGACGCGCCAGATGCCCTTTTCAGCCATCATGGCGTGCAGTTCTTCGTCGAGCGCATTGTCGTGGTCAAGGGACCATAGGCCAGCCTCAATGGCGCGTCTGGCGCCCTCCCTCGTTTGGACGTGGCCGCTGACTTTCCGGCCCGCGTTGGCCGCTTCGCTTACGAAGAGTTCGAGTTGCTCCGTCGTGTACGGGTAGGCCTGGCAGTCGACGCACACCTTGACGACCTTGGCGCCATAGTGGATGTTGCGGCGAATGGCTTTTACGATCTCGTCGTCTGTGTCCGCGTTCAGGTACTCGGGATAGACGGTGTCTTCACGTTCCGGAATCTCAAAGAACTGTCCGCCAAAGGCGCCAATAATGATGCCGGCGTTGATGATGGTGGGACCCGGCACCCAGCCCTGTTCAATGGCGTGACGCAGCGCCGTGTCGGCGTAGAGTCCATTGTTTCCCAGGTCGCGGACAATAGTGAAACCGGAGGCCAGCTTCTGGAATCCGGTCGAGAACGCCTGGATGGCCCTGATGGGCGTTGAATCCATGAGCGTCGTGAAATAATATTGGTTGCTTTCGGGCTCTTCTTTGTAGGTGATGGCCAGGTGGTCGTGGGCATCGACCAGGCCGCCCGTGACATAATGGTCACTGAGGTCAATCACTTCCGTGCCCGGAGGTACATCCAGATTCCGCCCAATGGCCTGGATAACGCCGCGGCCGGTGCGGTCGTTGCGTTCAATCAGGATGTCCTGGTTCGGCGTTGCCGTACCGGTTGCGGCGTCCACGAGGTGCCCGGCGCGCACGAGCACCATGCGGGTCTGCGCCGCCTGTTCAGCGTTCTGCGCCCAGCAGGTGTCGGCGGAAGTGCCCAGCGACATGAAGGCAATCAGGATGGCAAACAGGTTGGCTGTGTGTAATCGAGAACGTAAGCAGATGGTTTTCATGGTGGTGGGGACATGATTGTTGGTGTGAAGCCAGTATAAAGAACTTTCCGTACACATACAGCGCGGCGGCTCAGCCGCCCATCCCGGTCATGCGCGTCCACCGGTCAAAGGCCAGAAACCAGGAAACCCGGATGGCCTGTGATTCCGTCGGAGCGTCGAGAAATGATTGGATTGTCTGGCGAACGGCCCCGGCGTCGCAGAGGGGATGAAGGTCTGCGCCGTCGGCCAGATAGGTATCCGAGAGGAACTCGGTCATGCGCGGCGTGGAAAGGGCGCTGGCATGCGGCTCTTTTCGAAGCGCGCGGCCCGGGGTCCAGACCGGAAACGGCACGTGGAAATGGGCGAGTCCGCTCCCGAAAGCCAGAGGCGAGCGGGTCAGCGAAGGACTGTTCCGGTAGATGCGCGCCTTGTGGGCATACGCGCCGCCGCGAGCAGTGAAAGGACGGCTCAGCGCGCCACCTATGTACGCATTCTGGGCAAATGGCATGTAGGATGGCGCAAAGGAGTCTATCCATCCTTGTCCGTGGCCGTAGAAATTGGCGCGGCGGTAGCGGGCAGCAAGATGATCGACTCCGGCAGAGAGAGGGGCCTGCCTCAGCTCTTCGGCAATACGCTCGACCTGGTTGCGCGCCGCATGGGACATGCGGCGCGCAACATCCTCCCGGAACACCTGGCAGCGGAGGGTGGAAAGCACGTGAAAATATGTGTCGATTTCCGCATTCCGGGGTCGGAGCACCTTGCCGAGCAGGCCACGCATACCCAACCGGTCGGCGAAGAGGAGCAGGCGAAGTTTTCGGTAGTATCCGCCGCGACCGATCTCACCGAAACCGCCGTCTACGATGACATCGGGAGAGAGTGCAGCGAGAACCCGGTCGTATTGGCACAGGTGCTGCGCCGCCGTGATGGGCGAAATGCAGAACGTATCGCGGGCAAAGATGTCGAGATAGCCCGTGTCCAGCAGATGACTGAGCGATGCGTTCGGAATGACCGTCAGCGGCAGCCCGGCGCGCCGACACACCATCCTGGCGGCCGCTACGTCAGCGTCTTTTTCGTCGCCAAACACAAAGGGATGAACATCGGCGCGCCGGCGCAACAGAATGGACAGCAGGAAGCGCGAGTCCAGTCCGCCGGAGAGCGCGAGAGCCAGCCGTTTCCCGCTCAGAACGTCGAATACGCGGTCATCATCCAGGTCGCTCGTCGGCTCCGGCTCCGGCTGCGGCTCCGGTGCTGCAACGGCCGCCGCCCGGGCGCTATCGCGTAGATCGATATCGAGTCCGGCGCCGGCATGCAGGCGCTGCGTGTCGGCAGCGAGGCTCTCACCCGTGAAACCGTTGTGGCAGAGCCAGTGGCTTGCGAACGCGTCCACATTCAGGCGGAGCCCACCGGTCACGAGGGCCAGCAGGTGCAGATGCGTGGAAAAGACCAGCGCGTCCGGGCCGTCGTGCACGTATATGCTGCGCAGTCCGTTGGGGTCGGTGCGCAGGCGGAATGTATTGTCCTCAACCGTGACGGAGGCAAACTGTCCGAGGACCGCGCGCGAGGCATGGTCCGTGTCAAGTACGGTGCCGCTCGTGACATGCGAGGCCGCCGCATCCATCGAATGCTGCAGTGTTGGCCCGGGCGGCGCCGTGAACAGGACCGCATTGTCCGCTCGGACCAACGTGGTGTGCGTACCCATGCTGCGCAGTGAGCGCGGCTCGAAGGAGATCGGTTCCCGTTTCCGAACAATGCCCAGAAACCAGGACGGGTGCGCTGGGCCGCGGCTCACCGCACTTCCTGACTCACCAGCTGTCCGTCAATGACAACGCCCACGGCGTGCGTCGTGTACTCGAAAGGATCGCCGTCGTAGAGCGCAAGGTCGGCATCCTTGCCAACCTCGATCGATCCGACGCGGTTGTCAATCCGAAGCAGGCGTGCGGCGTTGATGGTGATGGATGCAAGCGCCTCATCGAATGTGAGCCCGTTGGCCGCAGCAACGCCCGCTTCGAACAGGATGACCCGCGTCTTGGGCACGTAGGCCTCGAAGCCTGACTGGAGGGCGAAGGCAATGCCGGCATCGCGCAGGCGGCTGGCGGCCTCGAACGTGGCGTTTTCCCGCTCGCCCCCGTGGCGCGCCATGGTTGGATGCGTAATGACCGGAACGCCGGCGGCTTTGATCTGCTCGGCAACGAGGTAGGCCTCGGCCGCCGAATCGAGCACGATGTCTATTCCGAACTCGTCGGCCAGGCGCAGGACCGTAAGAATGTCATTGGCGCGCTCGACGGTTACGAGCAGCCGCATGTCGCCCGAGAGGACCTGGGCGAACGCATCCATCCGCAGATTGCGGGCGGGCTCCTTGCCCTCTTCGGCGTTTTCCTGTTTTTCGGCATATTCCTGTGCTTTGATCAGCTCCGCGCGCAGCATGGCAATCATCTTGGAGCGCGATCCGGGTGATTTTCCACCCGATGCGCGGGCGCCGTTTCCAAGCGTGACCGCGACCATGGTGGCCGGATCCAGAACGGCCTCGGCAACGTCATTTCCGATGGTTTTCACGATCATGGTCTGGCCCGATACCAGCACGCCGGGGCCGTGGCCGGTGTGCATGGTCGTGACGCCGAAGCCGCGGACCCACTCAACGAGCGCCTCGCGCGGGTTATAGGCATCGATGGCGCGGAGTTCGGGCTGGACCGGAGCCGAGCGCTCGACCTGGTCCTGGTCGTGGGGCTGGTTGAGGTAGCCCGCGAGACCCACAACCGTATGGGCATCAACGAGTCCCGGTGTGACGACCGCTCCATGAACGATGTCGAAGCTGTCCGGTATATCGATGTTGCCAGCCACGCCGACTGCGGTGATTTTCCCGTTCTCGGTCAGCACAACGCCGTTCTCAATGGCGGGTCCGGCCATGGTGTGGACGATGTCCCCCCGGATGGCGAGTTGCTGTGCGGAGGTGGCGGCGGGCTGCGCGAAGAGAAACAGCGCGGCGATGCACGCCGCCACACCAGGATGCGTGCGGTTCATGTATCCTTTCATTGTCCTGCCTCGCGCTTCAGAAGGTGTTCGAAATCGGCCTGGTCAAAACTGGCGCCATAGCCGCCGGTGGCAACTGTGCGGTCCTCATCGCGGCTCCGGTCAAAAACGAGCTGTCCATCGACCCAGGTCTGCGCTACGTGGGTATAGACGCTGAGCGGATCGCCCGACATGACAATGAAATCCGCATCCTTTCCCGGCGTCAGCGAGCCAATGCGTTCATCCAGGTCGAGCATGATGGCGCCGGCCATGGTAAGTCCGTAGAGTGCTCCTTCGCGGCTCATTCCGGCACGCACGGCGAGTGCCGCCTGCCGCGTGAAAAAGCGGGAATCGGTAATGCCGTCGTCGGTATGGAAGCCGGTCAGGACCCCGGCCTTTTCGAGCACGCCGCCCGATTTGAAATGGTTGTCGCGGGCTTCGAGTTTGCCGCCGGGGCTGTCGACCGAAATGAGGCTGACGGCTGCACCGGCGGCAGCAATCTCATCGGCCACTTTCCAGGCATCCGATACGTGGTGCAGCACGACGCGGAAACCGAACTCGTCCGAGAGGCGGAGCACAGTCAGGACGTCATCGTGCCGGTGCGTGTGGTGGTGCACGACCTTGCGGCCCTCCAGTACATCGACAAGCGCCTCGAGACCCAGATCCCGGGCAGGGCGTTTCGACGCATCGTCACCCGCCGCATCCATCTTGTCCCTGTACTCCTGTGCCTTGATGAACTCGGCGCGCACCAGTGCGGCTGCCTTGGCGCGCGTGCCGGGGAAGGGCGCATTGCCACGCGGATTCGTCCCATTGGCCATCTTGATGCCGCCCATCCAGTTGCCGGCGGCGTCGCGGATCATGAGATCGTCAATCACGTCCACATCCCGGAGTTTGACGTAGATGGTCTGGCCCGAGAGCAGATGGCCCGACCCGGACATGATGTTGGCCGTCGTAACACCGCCTGTCTGCGCTTTCTGGATGCCGGCATCGCGGGGGTTGATGGAGTCCATGACGCGTACGTCCGGCTGGATGGGACCACTCCGGTCCGCACCTTCCACCTCCCCGATGTGGCTGTGCGTATCGACAAGGCCCGGCATGATGACGCGGCCTGCCATGTCATGCAACTCGGCATTACGGGGGATGCGGACGTCGTCTGCTACGCCGACCGCCCGGATACGGCCGTTTTCAATGACAAGCGTTCCGTTTTCGATTTCGGGGCCATCGATGGGGATGATGTGCGCGCCGGTAAAGGCGTGCACCTCGGCGGCGGCGCCTGACTGGGCGCTTATGGCGCCCGGCGCGCCGATCCAAAGGCCAATCGCCAGCACGGTGCCAGCAGCCCGTGCGGGTATCGACAGAAAAAGAGAAGAAGTCATGGGGTCTGGAGCTTACTGCGCCTCCTGGGGCGCAGATGGTTGGTTGGAGTCCGCATGAATATAATCATTGCGCCCCGGTCTTCGTACGTGCATCCAATTCCTGGATGCACGCGAGTGGCAGCGCTGTCACGTCGTCGGCGATCGAATAGATTTTGGGCCCGGGGTACACAACAAATACCTCGCGCAGACCCAGGTCAGTCTTGGCTACAGTAATGGACCGTGTGGTACGGGGCGCATCGGTCCGTTTGATTTCGACACCGTAAAGATTGGAGCCTCGGCGGAGCAACAGGTCCATCTCCGCGCCCTGGTGCGTGGACCAGAATGCGACATCATCCCACGTGCTCATGGAGAGGATCTGCTCAATGGCATAGCCTTCCCAGGATGCTCCGACCTTGGGGTGTGTGAGTACGGATTTCGTGTCGGAAAGGCGCAGTAGCGCATGAAGAACGCCACTGTCGCGAATGTAAACCCGTGGCGACTTGACCTGGCGCTTCTTCAGATTGGCAATCCAGGGCTGAACCTGACGGACCATGAGCGCATCTGTCAGAATGTCGACGTAGCGCCGGGCGGAAGATTCACTGATGCCGAGCGCACGAGCCGGCTGCGCGGCATTCCATGTTTGTCCGTGCATATGGGCGAGCATGGACCAGAACCGATGTAGCGTTGCGGCAGGAATTTGAATGCCCCACTGCGCAAAATCCCGTTCAAGGAGTGTCTGGATAAAAGAATCCCGCCATTTGAAACTGTCGTCATCCGATGTCGCGAGCGTGGACCGAGGAAACCCGCCGCGAATCCAGAGTGTATTCAATGCTTCCGTGCCCATGTCCTGTATCGTGAAGCCGCTCATGTCAATGCGCTCCCTGCGACCGGCGAGCGACTCTGAACTCTGCCGAAGCAGATCGCCCGATGCGCTGCCCAGGACAAGGAACCGTGGAGCATCTGGAAGGCGGTCTGCAAGGACTCGGAGCACCGGAAACAGATCGGGTCGCCGTTGGATTTCATCGATGACCACGAGACCGCGCAGCGGGGCGAGGGCGGTCATGGGCTCATCGAGCCGCGCCAGGCTCAGAGGGTCTTCGAGGTCGAAGTAGTTCACCGAATTTTCGGGCACAAGCGTACGGGCGAGCGTTGTTTTGCCGCATTGCCGGGGTCCCGTGAGGACAACGACCGGGGCACGATCCAACGCCGCCGCAAGTTCCTGCTCAAGATTGGGGCGGGAAATGTACATGTCATAATATAAACATGAAAATCCATCACGTCAACGCGGAATTTCATGTTTGATGGAGGTGCGGCCGCACCACCACTACAACTTTTCGTAGGTTCACGGGTCCCGACATGAAGATAGTACTCCCCAAAAACCGGAGCCTCCGAATGACTCGACTTACCCTGATTTCTGCCGTATGCATTTTCCTGCTGGCCGCCTGCGGCGATGCGCCGGCGACGGACGCCCCGGGCACCGCACTGATCGTCGAAAACCCGTTCCACGGTCCCCATCAGAATGGCGATGCCTACCGCCTTGACATGGAAGAAATCGTCCGGTTCGGCGCCGAGGAAGAACCCGAGCGCGAAATGCTCTCCCAGGTGCGCGGCGTCGAGGTCGACAGAGAAGGCAATGTCTACATTCTTGATGGCAATCGTCTCATTTCCTTCACCGCCGAGGGCGACTTCCGGTGGGAGTCGGGCCGCGAGGGAGAGGGGCCGGGCGAATTCACTCGCGCATGGAGCATGCTCATGACGCCCGACGGGCATCTTCTCGTGCGAAACCAGGGCGGCCAGCGTTTCGATTACTTCACGCTCAGTGGCACCTACGTCCAATCCCTCTCTCGCGACCTTGACGTGTTCGATGGCTTCGCGAATCCCATTGGTTTTCTGGACGATACGACGGCTGTCGTAACAGGAGCCGTCCGCGATGGCCAGGGCGTTATTGTACGCCTGGCGCAGACATCCGCCGACTGGCAGGTCGCCGATACCTTCCGGGTCGAGCCGGAGATGGAACTTGACCTGCCGACTGGATTCAGTATTGGAGCGGGAGGAGCCATTCTGGATGGAAACATTGTTTTGGCCCGTCCAGACGTCTACGAACTCGGTATCTTCTCTCCACAGGGCGATACCGTCCGCATTGTGCGGCGCGACGTGCGCGACTTCACGCGGCCTGGCTATGCCACATTTGACGGAGGCGCCGGCATCCGGTCCTACAGCAGGACATCCATGCCTGTCGTCCTGCCAGGCGGATATCGGATTATTGCTGCTGGCTGGCCGACAAACATTCCCGATCCCGACGCGCATGCCAAGGCTTCATTTGCCCAGGAAGATCCGCCCGATCCCATCAATCATTCCACGCTGGATGTCTACGACGCCGACTGGCGCCTGCTCTTTTCGATCGAAAACGAGGACCTTGATGCGCTTGAGTTCGGCACCGTGATGGCCCAGCCTGCGCCGGGCGATCTTTACATTGTTCGCTCGAGCCCGTACCCTCACGTCAAGCGGGTGCGGGTCGCTGTCGAAGGAACGGGAAGTACACCGCCCACCCGTCCGTAGTGTGTCACCAGACCCTGCTTTTCGAGTGAAGGCTTCCGCGCTCTGCACGGCGTGGAGCCACGTGCGCTTGGGCGTTTTGCAGGTCGGTTAACGGCACAGCTTTGCTTCGACGTCCCACGCGTCCCGCCCTTTCGCCCGATTCCGGACAGATATTGTTTTACCGCCTCGTCCATGCCTGTCGTAACCTGCTTATGATGGGATGTGCCGTGACCTGCGGAGGCTCACGGCGGCGGTGGCCATGATGGGGGCGAAGAGTGTGCTGGCACCGAGTCCACCCGTGACGGTCACGGCGAGCCCCGTCCAGAAGTCGGCATTGTCAGCGTATATGAGCATGGGCACCATGGCGGCGATGGATGTAAGCGTGGTCGTGATCATGGGGCGGAGACGCTCCCGGACGGCGAGCCGCATGAGGCGGCTGCGATCGCCATGCGGGCGGCGGTCCCGGTGCTGGCGGTATCGATCCACGAGCAGGATGGAATCGTTTACCGATATGCCGACCATGAGCACGGCGCCAATGAATGCGCCCTCGGCAAAATTGGCACCCGTCCAGACGAATCCCCACGTGACTCCAATGGCTGAGAGCGGCACGGACAGAATGACGACGACCGGAAGGCGCCAGCTTTCGAACACGGCCGCCGTCACAATGAACACGAGCATCAGTGTTGCCAGCATGAGCCAGCCAAAGGACTTCTGGACGTCGTCCGTAAAGAATGAAAACGAGGACTGTTCGAGCGAGTACCCCACCGGCACGGCAAATGCAGCCAGCTCGCGCTCCACGAAATCGTTAGCCATGCGGGCCGGGCCCCGGAAATCGACCGAAATGAACCGGCGGTAGCGCTGATCAATGCGGCGTACCCCCGAAGGGCGGGTTTCAATGGAGTAGTTGGCATAATCACCAAGCACGAGCGCCGTTGAGTCGGTGATGGAGAACGGCTGTTCCATGACATCGGCCACATCGGCTTCCTCGGCGCCGGCTACCACCACCCGGACCGGGATCTGGGGGCCGGCTTCCAGATCGGCCCAGGCCATCGCGTGGCGCGACCGGAATACGGGGCTGAGCGCGGCGGCCACCATCTGCGTGTTCAGCCCGGAGCGCTCTTCCGATTCGGGAGTCCATTCGAAGCGGAGCACCTGGCGAGCGGCCTCGAAACGTCCGAACCGGTCGGCATTCACATCCACACCCGCCACGCGCCGGCTGCGCCCTTCGAGGTGGCGCGCGAACTGACGGGCCAAACGGTCCAGATCCTCATAGTTGGGTCCCCGGGCCTCGAGACGCACACCCGAAATGCCGCCACCCACGCCGCTGAAGTACCCGTCCTGCACCAGACCACCCACGCTGATCCGCAGCCCCCCGATATTGACGGCTGTTCCTATGAGGCGCTCGCGCAGCACATAGGGCTCGGCGGTCGCGAGCGCCTCTTCCGAAAACTGCAGCCGCAGACTGGCGCTCTCCTCGCGGACGTTGAGAATACTGCGACTTACCGACGGCGAGGCCAGGGCTTGCCGCTCGAACTGCGTCATGAGTGAATCGGCCCGGGCAATCGGATGCCCCGGCGGGAAGCTCATGTTGACATAGACCTCCGGCCGCGGCGACCATGACCATCCGGCCCCGAAGCTCACATCGCGCCGGAACACGCGGAGCGCCCCGCCAAGCAGCGGATCGGTCCATTCCCGGACGTCACGGACGAAGGCATGATCGAAAACGGCGTTGTACAGCAGGGCGGCGCGCGCGCGGGGGGGCGCAACAGCGATCTCCCCGGACCCGCCCGCCGCAGAAGCGCCCGCCGCAGGAGCGCCCGCTGCAGGCTCCGCCAGGCGCTCCGGGACGAGCCAGACGGGCAGACCGAGCAGCAGCACAAGCACAGCCACCGTCAGGCGCGGAAAGCGCGCCGCCACGCGGTAGGGCGCCGACATCCACGAGCGGAATCGTCTGCCGGTGCGGCCCGGGGGGGCGTGCACCGGCAGAAACCGAACACTGACCGGCACCACGAGCGCCGATGTCACAAGGCTCGCCCCGAGCGTGAGCGCCGTCAGCACGCCGAACGGCAGGAAAAGCGCCCGCAGATCACCGCTCAGATACACCAGCGGTATCATGACCGCCATTGTGCTCAGCGTGCCGCCGACCAGCGGCAACCAGACGGCTGCGAGCGCGCCCGATGCCGCCCCTTCGCCTCGCCGAATGAGCAGCTGCTCCACGACAACAACCGCGTTGTCCACGAGCAGCCCGAAAACCAGCACGAGCCCGGCAATGGTCAGCAGGTTGAGTGTCAATCCGAGCGGCTGCATCAGAATCACGGCCACAGCGAGCGATACACCAACCGAGAACAGCACAACCGCCGTCGCGCGAACGCTACGCAGCATGACAAGCAGCACCAGCACGACGAGCACCAGCCCAGCGCCTCCGCGCCGCGTCACGTCCTCCATCTGCTCCCTGACGCTCTCACTGCGGTCATCGGCCACGATCAGACGTGCGCCCTGCGGAAGCGCATCCTCTAGCGCTGCCAGCCGCTCATGAATCCGCTCCGCCACGTCAATCAGGTGACTGCCCCGCGCGCGGTCCACACGCAGCGTTACCACCGGCTGCCCGTCAATGCGACTTATGCTCCGGACCGGGGCCGGTGCCAAGGCCACACTGGCCACGTCCTGGAGCCGAACCGTCGCATCTCCCGTCCGTCGCAGAACGAGGTCCAGGAAGGCGTCCACGCGGTCCTCCGATGTGCGCATGAGAAGTACACTCCGCCCGCCGTCCTTGAGCCGCCCGTAGGCTGCATCGGAGAGGAGTCCCCGCACACGGCCACTGATTTCGCCAGCCCCGAGCCCCGTTGCTGCCAGCCGGTCCGGATTGAGCGTAATGCGCAGCTCACGCTCGGCCCCACCCAGGACTTCGATTTCGCCAACACCCGGCAGGCTTTCGAGCGCCGGCCGGACGGTTCTGTCGGCTACTCGCCGCACTTCTTCAAGTGAAAGCGGCGCAATGAGTTGTATGCTCATGAATCCCTGTTCATCACGCAGGGCATCGGGCACCTCCTTGGTCAGGCGCGGCCACACCCGGTCGGGCAGCGTGCGCCGCAGCATGGTCAGCTGTTCGCCGAGCTGCGCCGTATAGAGCCCGAGATCGACGTCGTCCGAAACGTGCAGCGTGACGCTCGAAAACCCCTCCTCGGACAGACTTTCCACGCTTTCCGTGCCCGGAACCCGCTGCACGGCCCGCTCAATGGGCGCTGTCACATAGCGTTCCATGGCCCGGGGAGATGCGCCGGCCCAGCTTGCACTCACCCTCACGACCGGCAGTTCGACCTGCGGTACCCACTCGAGCGGCACCTGGAACGCCGTCCAGATGCCGGCCAGCAGGATGGCAGACGACCAGGCCATCACCCCGATGGGCCGCCGCGCCCAGCGATCCGCAAATGCAAATGAGCGTGTCATGGTTCGGGCCTGTTCATTTTTCGACCAGCGAATACACGACGGGTACGACAATCAGCGTGAGGACAGTTGCCGCCAGGAGGCCGCCGACGATGGCAATGGCCATGGGAGCACGCAGCTCCGCGCCCTGGCCGAAACCGAGTGCGAGTGGAAGCAGCCCGAGGACGGTCGTAATCGTCGTCATGAGGATGGGCCGCAGCCGGTCGCGGCCGGCTTCCATGATGGCCGCGCGTTTGTCGAGTCCGCCGAGGCGTCGCTGGTTGATGAAGTCGACTTTTACGATGGCATCGTTGACCACGATACCCACGAGCACGACGCTGCCCGTGAGGCTCATCAGGTTGATGGTCTGCCCGGTCAGGGTGAGGACCGCCGCAACGCCGCTGGCGGCGAGCGGCACGGTTATGAGCACGACCAGCGGCTGCGTGAGCGACTCGAACTGGGCGGCCAGGATCAGAAAAACGAGTACGACCGAAAAGAGCAGGCTCCAGAGCATGGCCTCAAGGCTGCTCCGGAACGCCTCGTTCGATCCGCCCACCCGGCCGCGGACGTCCCGGGGCACGTGTTCGCGAAGCGTTTCTTCGGCCGCGCGCGTGGCCGATGTCAGGTCGGCCAACGGGGCAACGTCTGCCAGCACGCGCAGGATCGGAGCCTGGTCTGTCCGGTAGAGCGATGCCGGAAGCGCCGTAAAAGTCGCCGTCACGAAAAGGCGCAGCGGCATGGGTCCGCCCGGCGTCTGGATATGCTGCGCGAGCAGGTCATCCATCGTGCCAATACCCGTCAGCCGGAGCGTAATCGGAATATCCTCGTTGATGGATCGCAGGTCCGTGGTGTGTACGCCCCGCGCACCTGCTTCGAGCAGCGCGGCAACGGCGGCTTCCGACACGCCATAGCGGGCCAGTTCATCGCGCCGGAAATCCAGTCGCCAAGCCGGCACGTCAAACGCATTGGCGCGGCGGACATTGGTCAGTTCGGGGCGCGCTTCGAGCGCCGTGAGTACCGATTCGTAGGCAGGCATGGCCTCCTGGCGCGTATCGGCCGTAAGGTCAATGAAGAGGTCGGCCTCGTTCGATGCCAGCAGCTCTTCGAGCTGCGTCCGAACGGGCGTGATTTCGACGGTCATGTCGGGGGCCGCCCGAGCGCTACGGGCGGCACTCAGGGCCTCGTCGAGCGCCACGCCGGGCGCCAGCATGAGCGAGAGATCACCCTCGTAGGGCGGCCGGGGATCGACCTGGAGCCTGGCCTCGTCGCGCTCGCCCAGGTCGGCCAAAATGTGCTCAAATGCCGGATGCGCCGCAAGGTCGCCGGCCCACTCCATGGTCCGCGCATCGAGCAGCGGCAGATCGGCATCGGGCGGGAGCGCGATGTGCGCATTGATCCGTCCCTGGTTCGTCCGCGGTACGACTTCGCGCGGCAGGACGTCGAGCACGACGCCTGCCAGCGCCACAACGAGTACGCCCGCCCCGACAACCACGCCCCGGTGCGAAAGGGCCCAGTCGAGCATGCGCTCGTAGACGCCCAGCACCGGCTCCGTGCGGAGGCCCCCGCTCGTCTCGTCGCGCTGCGCGCCGCCCGGGTCGCCATCCGGCCCGCGCGGGCCGTCCCCTCCGCGCCACGCAATCAGTGGCACCGCCGTCAGTCCCACTACGAGCGATGAAGCCAGCGACGTGATCACGGCCAGCGACTGGTCCAGAAACAGCCGCCCGGCGAGCCCTTCCACGAACGTGAGCGGCAGGAAGACCGCAATGGTCGTAAGGGTCGATGCGGTGATGGCGCCAGCCACTTCCGATGTGCCCTGTATGCCCGCCTGCCGGGCCTCCATGCCCTGTTCGCGCAGCCGCGCAATGTTTTCCACGACAACGATGGCGTTGTCGACGAGCATACCCACGCCGAGTGCAAGGCCAGAGAGCGAGATCAGGTTGAATGTCACGCCGAGCGCCTCGAACGCGACGAGTGTCATGCCGAGCGACAGCGGCACGGCAACGGCGACGGCCAGCAGCGCCTGCCGGTGGCGCAAGAAAACGAAGAGCACAACAATGGCAAGGAGTCCGCCGAGCAGTACGGCCTGCGCAACGCCTCCGATGGCTTCTTCAATGAAGCGGCTCTCGTCTATGACCACATCCACCTGGATATCGGGCATGGCTTCGTTCAGCTCGGCAAGTGCGGCGCGGACGTCGTCCGCCGCGCGCACGGTGTTGGCATCGGGGCGGCGCTCAACGAGCAGCATGAGGGTCTCGCGGCCGTCCAGGCGGACGAGTCCGCGCCGCTCATCCACCCCTTCGCGCACCTCGGCCACATCCCCGAGCCGCAGCATGCGACCTGCACGCCGGGCTACGACGGTCTGCGCAATGTCCGCCACCGACTCGAACTCGCCCGTCACTTCGACTGCATACTGGAACGGGCCGCGGCGGATATATCCCCCCGGTTGCGCGACGTTTGCGCGCCGCAGTGCCTGGTCAACCGAACTGATGTCGATTCCGAATGCGGCCAGACGGGCAGGATCCATCACGATATCGACGCGGCGGTCGTATCCCCCCGTAACCACCACGCGGGCCACATCGGGAAGCTGTTCCAGGCGCCGGGCCACCACTTCGCGCCCCACGGTCTTGAGTTCGACAAGCTGCCCCGATGCGCCCTCGGCGCGCGCTTCCGAGAGCGCCAGGATCATGATGGGGCGGTCGTTCGGATCGACGCGCAACACGACAGGCCGCTCGGCATCGGTCGGGAGCCGGTCGCCAAGTCGGTCGAGCTGCTCCCGCACCTCGAGCAGCGCCAGGTCCAGGTTGGTATTCCACCCGAAATCGAGCCGGATCATGCTGCCGCCGAGCATGGATCGGGCGGTCAGGCGTTCAACGCCCTGCGTTCCCGAGATGGCTTCCTCGACGCGCTCGGTGACGGCCCGCTCCACGCGCTCGGGCGGCACGTCGGGGTAGGCGGTCCAGACAATGAGCGTCGGGTAGCGCAGATCGGGAAGCAGCGCGACGGGCAGCCGCACCCAGGCGGCGATCGCGGCAACCCCCACGAGCAGGAAAAATGCCGTAACCGCTACCGGCCGGCGAAAACAGGCACTGATCAGCGGATTCACTCGACCTCCACGCGTGCATCGTGTGACAACGCATGGTGCCCCTCCACGGCGACACTGTCCCCGGGAACGAGCGGCTCCCGGATTTCAACGAGCCCTCCCGAGCGCCGGCCGGTGGTCACATACGTCCACTGGGCGCGGCCATTCTGGACAACGAACACCAGATCCCGTCCCTGTCGCGAGAGTACAGCGCCGGCGGGCACAACAATCCGGTCCGAAAGCCGTCCAGCCTCGAGCTGAACGTAGGCAAACAGCCCTGACATCAGCTCGCCCCGCGGATTGGAGACTTCGACGGTCACCCGCCCCGTGCCGGTCGCCGGGTCAATGGACGGGTTTACCGAGAAAATGCGGCCGCTCAGCACGGTGTCTGCCATGGCCGGAATGCGCACGCGCGCATCCGCGCCGGGGGCCAGCCCCACAAGGTCCGCCTCCAGTACGTTTACATCGACCTTCATGCGCGAATCGTCGAGCAGCGTGAGCACCTTTGTGCCGACCGCAACCCGCTGCCCCTCTTCCACTTCCAGATTGGAGATGCGACCGGGAAACGGTGCCCGAACGGTCATTCTCGAAAGGGCCAGGTCAGCGCGCCGCACGCGCTGTTCGGCCTGCTCGAGCCCCGAGAGGACCGCCTCCACTTCAGAGCGGCGCTGTCCGCTCCTCAGCACATCGGATGCGTACGTTCGCCGCGCGCGCTGCCACTCCTCGAGGGTCAGACGCCCCGCGTTGAAGGCGGCCTCGGCTCCTCGGAACGCCTTTTCCGCGCGGTCGAGCATGGCCCGGTCCGGCTCCGTCGTGCTCGAGCCCACCTGTTTTGCGGCATAGTCAATCTGTGCCTTGAGCAGTTCACTGCGCGCTTCTTCGAGTTCCAGCTCCTGATCGCGCGCATCGAGCCGGATAAGTGGTTCGTTTTCCTGCACCCGCGCACCTTCCTCAATGAGCCGCTCCCGAACCAGCCCCGATGCTTCCGGGCTCACATCGGCCCGCCTCCAGGGCGCCAGATTACCCGTGGCCTCTGCGAGCAACAGAAAATCCTGCGGCTCAACAACAAGTACGTCAACCCGTGTGCGCTGCGCCACGCGCTCCGTTTCGGGAACGTTCCGCGCATTTTCTCCGGTAGATGCGCCGGTGAGCGCCGGCCAGAATACATACAGCCCGACAGCAGCCGCGGCCACGAAAAGCAGTCCGGCGGCTACCTGCCATGCCTTTGGTCGTGAAGGTTTCATACGGAATGGGACCGATCAGACGGGCAGAAAGTTGCCTCAATCTACGAATTCGAAGGTGGCAAACCGTTGGTGGATGTACGCAACCAGTTCTCGTACACGGCAACATCCAGTTTTGATATTCCACTACTTCGTGCCCAAGCGAGCATTTTCTTGCGGCTCTTGAACCCTGTAATAGTAAGCAACTGCGCAATGTGGTTACGAACGGTGGCAGAGGCAATGTACAGGATTTCGCCGCATTCAGCGTCTGTGGTACCTCCAGACATGATCTTCAGCACTTCCAGACGCCGCGGGGTGATATTCATATCGCGCAGGAGCATATACAGCTCCTCAGTGGTCGCCGGTGCCGACTCATCTTGATGTGGGTCGGGGGGGGGTACGCATTGTCCATGGTTTCAGGTTGTCGGATGTAAGGGACTTCGCATACACATACGTAAAAAGGAACGAAATACGGACATGCTGAACGGCAGACTGAACAAAATAGGCAATTTGCCTATTGCGTACCCAGGAAGGACTTAATAAGATATATGAGTAAGGCCTCGCGTGAGCACAAGTTCGCACGAGAGCTGACAATCA
>Ga0210009_1000541_pt1 | contig 41484 bp, 37 predicted proteins | sample CryGeyCG2114_065_FD_185457 | JGI IMG/M metagenome (GOLD analysis project Ga0210009, IMG submission 185457) | Groundwater microbial communities from aquifer - Crystal Geyser CG12_big_fil_rev_8/21/14_0.65 (SPAdes) (version 2) | ecosystem: Environmental > Aquatic > Deep subsurface > Groundwater ...
GCCGAAAATGGCGTTTCTCTGCGTTATTCGTCACTCGAATGACCCGGCCATACTTCGCTCCTCACGCCTTGATAAACGCCATTTTCGACTGCTACAGCGGGCTCTGGCGTAGTGTGAACAGGCCCTAATCGAAACGCGTAAACGTCGCTTCCAGGATCCGTTCGCGGCGCTCATCCCGGCGTTTCCACTGGACGAGAATGGGGCTCTGGTAGGTGCCGGACACGATATGGCTCTGTGCTCCGTCCGATCCGTCCGATACGATCATGCTGACCGAGCGCTTCATGCGCAGGAACCGGTGGGCCGGAACCTGAAAGAACTTGTCTATTATCCGTTCCACAAGGGTCTCGCTCAGGCCCATGGCATCGATGAATTCGTTGACCACGTGGACAAGGTCGTACTTCATATAATCCTTGGCCTTCTCCTTGATGGCTCCCGGGTCCTTGATCATGTTGCGGCCCTTCTGGGCCATGAACCGGATGGGATCCCGGAGCACGTCTACCAGGTCATGCTGCATGAGCAGCGTTTCGTATTCGTTGACCGTCAGTCCCGTATGGCTCTCATCCGGTGCGAGGGCAAGGTCAATGCGGCCTTTTCGTATTCCCAGCTGATTGGCTTCGTGTTGCAGCTCTTCCAGGAGTCCAAGCCGCGGGTCCCACAGGTTCACCGAGTCGATCGGGTGACCTGACATGCGGATGGGCACCGCGCGCCGCCGCGTCACCGTCTCCCGGTCGTAGCCGATGATCGTGGTTTTCCGGTTGCGATGCTCGTCGCCATTCGTGCCATCGAGGTCCACGAACCAGACGGACTGGTCGGGACGCCGATTCAGGTAGGTGACAGTGTTTTCCAGCCCCGATCCAATGAACGTGAGGTGGGAATCGGCATTCCTGGGTTCAACAGCCTTCTGCTCCTCGGTCAGTTCATTGCGGAGCTCCATCTGGTCGTGGAGGTAGTCTGCATCGGGCGGAAAAAGCTTCTGGAACGACTCCAGGTATGCCTCGAGAGCCTCCGGATTGTTCTTGAGCCTGTTTGCGAAACTCTGCTCGAAATAACCGGCAGTGGTATGGTAGGAGGTGAATGCACTGCGACCGAACCGGCCGAAAAAACCCTCTTCCTCTTCACGAACCCGCTCGGCCACGTCGATGACGTCGAATCGGCTCTCAGGTTGTATGGTAAGAGTGATATCCCGGGGTGATGAGGCCATGGGCGAAAGGTTTATCTCGACTCGGCAGGGGCAACGTACCATTTCGATATGGTCTTTGCAACGGCAGCCAAACCAATACCGTTCATATACGTTTCATGATCGGAAAAAAACGGTCCAATCTTCACACGGCAGCGATCTTGCCCGGGCAATATCTTGAGGGTCTCACCACGCCAAGACACAACATGAACCGACGAGTGTTTCTGCCACGCTTCTGCATCCTGTTCTTCGCAGTCGTTTCCATTCTGCCGGAAAGCGCCGCATCCAGGCAGACAGGCCTGAGCTTTCTGCTTACGCGTGCTGAACAGACACACTATGACGAGACGACGCGGTACGATGAGTTCATTGGCTTTCTTGACGTCATCGTCCGCCAGCACGAACATATGCACCTGACGCGTCTCGGGTATTCCATGGAGGGCCGCGCCATTCCCCTCGTCGTATTCGGCAAAGTCGCCGATGCCGGTCCGGACGCGGTTCGGGAAAGCGGAAAAACGCGCGTCTACCTGCAGGGGAATATCCACGCCGGAGAGGTCTGCGGCAAGGAAGCCCTCATGATGCTGCTGCGGGAGTTCGCGTCCGGACAGCACGAAACGCTTCTTGACTCGCTCGTCATCATGGTGGTGCCCATGTACAACGTCGATGGAAACGAGCGCGTCCGCCTCGACAACAGACCCCGGCAGAACGGACCCGTCGGTGGGATGGGGCAACGGCCGAATGCACAGGGACTGGACCTCAACCGGGATCACATGAAATTCCGGTCGCCGGAGGCACGCGCCGTACTGCGGTTCATGACCCGCTACGACCCCCATGTATCGGTGGACCTGCACACGACCAACGGGACGAGGCACGCCTACAATCTGACCTACGCGCCGCCCCTGAATCCCAATACTCCGGCTCCCATCGATTCCCTGCTGCGCCAGGACTGGTTGCCCGGATTGACCGGGTCCATGGAAGAGGATACCGGATGGCTTACGTGGTTCTATGGAAACCTCCCGTTCCGGTCAGGGGAGAACGTCTGGAGTACGTTCGATCATCGGCCCCGCTTCAACAACAACTATATTGGCCTGCGCGGGCGGATTGCCATTCTGAGTGAGGCCTACGCCTACGACTCGTTTCGCAACCGTGTGCTCTCGACGCGCGATTTCACGGAGGACATCCTGTATCTGGCCCATGCCGAAGCGGGCCGCATTGCGGAGCTCATTGCGCGGGTCGATGCCACGCCTGTGACGGGTCAACAACTGGCTGTACGCAGCCGTATTACCGAGTCCAGTCCCGCCACGGAAATACTGTTGGGAGAGGTGACCATGACCCGCCATCCCGATACCGGACAACCGGTCCTGGAACGGCGCGATGTCACGCGTCCCGTCGTCATGCCGGAATACGGCGCCTTCGAGCCGACCGAGACCAGCCGCGTGCCTTCCCAGTGGATTATCCCCGATGCGCCGGATGCCATCGTCGATGCCCTTGATGCACACGGCATCATCTATGCCCGCAGCGAACTCACCCTCACTGACGTCGAGGTCTTCGATATCGATTCCCTGCAGGTTGCCGAGCGGCCGTTCCAGCAGATAAACGAAGTCACCGTATTTGGTCGGTGGATGCGATCGCCGGAGCCGGTTTCGGGCCCGGCGATCGTCGTGCCGTCCCGGCAGCCGCTTGGACGACTGGCTCATTACCTGCTTGATCCGCGGAGTGACGATGGCCTGGCCAACTGGGGGCTGCTCGGCGATGCACTGCAGCCGGATGGCCCGTTTCCTGTCTACCGTACCATAAGGTAGTGTCCACCATCGCTTCATTCGAGACCATCGAAGATGTCCGCGCAGATTTCCACCGGATAGTCACGCCGCTCGAGTTTGAGCGTGCGGCAACGGTCGTGGAGGCATACCAGAAGCAATTCAATCCAGTGTATGCGCGCTACGATACCGGGCGCTTTGTTCCGGTCGAGGTTTTCCGGCATGCCCGGATAGCCACATTTCCTCCGGAGCACACAGCCATGATTTTCCGCAGTTCAGGCACAGGGGGAGTGGGTCGGCGGGCTGAACACCACGTACGTGACCTCGACGTCTACGCCCGGGCGACGCGAGCGGGATTCCAGCATGTCTACGGCCGCGGATCGCATCTTCTGCTGGCGCTCGTGCCGGCCTATGCAACTGACTCCTCTCTTGTCTGGATGCTCAAAAACCTGATCAAAGAGATCGGTGCTCCCGGATCCCGCATGCTTACAGAAGCCCGGACCGAAATACTGGAAGCAGTCCGGGTCGCATCTCCCGATCATCCTCCCGTACTGTTCGGAGCCGCGTTCGGGCTTCTGGATCTGGTGGAAGAGGGGCGGTTGCCGCTGCCTGCGGGATCTGTAGTCATTGAAACCGGAGGGATGAAAACACATCGACGGGCAATCAGTCGGCGCGACATGCACAGGACGCTTGCCGACGGATTCGATCTGCCTCTCACAGCGATCCACTCGGAATACGGAATGTGTGAACTGATGTCCCAGTGTTACACGAAGGCCACGGGGACATCGGACGTGAACGAGTGGTTCCATGCGCCTCCGTGGGTTCGGCTCGACGTGCACCGACCAGACATGCCAGATACGCCGTGCGACGAAGGGGAAGAGGGTGTACTCGTAGTAACGGACCTTGCAAACATGTATTCGCTCTCGTTTATTCGAACACAGGATCGAGCCATTCGGCGGGGACCCGCTGTATCCATCCTGGGACGGGAGCCCGGTGCCCACCTGCGCGGATGCAATTTTTTATTTGATCATGACTCCTGACGGCCCATGACCGCTATTGACCATAGTCCCGACAACCGCATTGTCACCGTGACGCTGGATAGGCCTGAAAAAAGGAATGCCCTGAGCGCTGATCTCGTTCAGGAACTTACGCATGTATTTTCGGATCTGGCTGTGGATGAACGGGTTCGAGCCGTGATCCTGGCCGCGCGTGGCCCCGTTTTCTCCGCAGGTGCTGATCTTTCTGCGCTGCAAGCGCTCAGGTCTTCCACGCTCGAGGACAACCTTCAGGACTCACGCCTTCTCGCCGGGTTGTTCACAGCCATCCGGACGGCACCGTTCCCTGTCATTGCGCGTGTACATGGACATGCCATTGCCGGAGGATGCGGTCTTGTGGCCGCTGCAGACATTGCCATTGCCGCACGCGAGGCCAGATTCGGATTCACGGAGGTTCGGATAGGGTTCGTCCCGGCACTGGTATCCGTGCTGCTCGACGGAAGGGTACTACACACCCATCAGCGGGATCTATTTCTGACGGGGCGGCTGATTGGTGCCGACGAGGCCGTCCGCATGGGTCTTATTGCCCGGGTGGCCAACCCCGCGGACCTTGATCAGGTCGTAGAGCGTGTGGCAGGGGAGATTTCCCGCAATACCAGTCGTAGTGCCATCGCCCGGACGAAGGCCATGCTTCTGGGAGATCCGGACGCGTTCCGAGACAAGATGGAGGTTGCGGCCGTACGGAATGCCGATGCGCGCCGGGACCCGGAATGCCTTGCGGGGGTAGATGCGTTCCTGAACAGACACGACGCACCCTGGGTGCGGGAGTGGGACGAAGACCATACAGAACCTGCCTGATCGGACGAATGCTGGCGGAACATACCCTGAACCACGCGCTCGAGCGGGTGGTGTCCTCAACATGCATGAAGCACATCCATCCTCTCCTTCAACGGGGATCGGACGTCGACCATGACGCGGTACGGCGCATAGTATCCGAACATGGACCGGCGGCTGGATTCCGGTACCGGTGGCAGCAGGAGGCGCTGACAAGTGCCATTACGGCACATTGCACGCTCGTAACGCGTCTCGATAAGGACATTCCCTGGAAAACATTGATCCTGATCCAGCAGCGACAATCGGAGATTGCACAAATCGTCGATGAACTGGACCGCTCCCGGGCCCGTGACGTACGACGGTGGTGGTTTACCATGATAGAGGTGATCTTTCAGCTGAAAAAAGGTAACCCGGGTGGCCCGGTAACGATTGGTCCACTTGCCAGAGTCCACATCGCGTGGCAGACGTTTTCCAGTAAAACAGCATTCAAATAACACATACCCCTACCATGGCCACATACAAGGAGGCCGGCGTTGATATCGCAGCCGGAGAAGAAACGGTCCGCCGGATAAAACCGCTTGTGCGGGAAACGTTCACGCCGGGCGTACTTACCGACATAGGCGCCTTCGGTGCGTTCTTCGAATTCGACTGGGCCTCCATGGAAGAGCCGGTCATGGTATCATCTGTCGATGGTGTTGGTACAAAGCTCAAGGTGGCATTCGCCATGGACCGGCATGACACGGTAGGGCAGGACCTGGTCAACCACTGCGTCAACGATATTGCCGTCTGTGGCGCGCGCCCGCTCTACTTCATGGACTATTTCTCCACGGGAAGACTGTCGCCCGACGTCGCGGTATCTGTTGTGAAAGGGTTTTCCACGGCCTGCGTGGAGAACAGATGTGCACTGATCGGAGGCGAAACTGCGGAAATGCCGGACATGTACGCGGCCGGTGAGTATGACCTGGCGGGAATGATAACCGGTGTGGTCGAGAAGCGCCGTATCGTCGATGGAAGCGGTATCCAGGCGGGACATGTGGCCATAGGCCTGCCGTCGACCGGATTGCATACGAACGGCTACTCTCTGGCCCGGAAGGTGCTTTTTCAGCACTTTGACGTGCATGACAGACCGGAGGAACTCCACGGAGCAAGTGTGGGAGAGACACTGCTGGTGGTGCACCGTTCGTATCTGCACGCCATCCAGGCCGCGATGTCGGCGGCTGACATCGCCGGCATGGCGCATATCACCGGCGGAGGTATTCCCGGAAACACGGTTCGGATACTTCCCGAGGGACGTATTTTCGATGTGGATTACGGTGCCTGGGATCGCCCCCCGGTATTCCAGCTGATACAGGATCTGGGGCAGGTCCCCGAGGACGACATGCGTTCGACGCTGAACCTCGGCATGGGTCTGGTCCTGTTTGTTGCGCCGGACGATGTTTTGCCCGTGGAACGTGCGCTTTCCTCGCTCGGTGAAGAACCGATCCGGATTGGAAGCGTGAGATAGGAGACCCGGAAATCCTGCTGCCCTCATGCTGTCTGTTGCCGTCATACTGATGTTGAGCTACCTGGTGGGTTCCATCCCTGGTAGCATCGTGGTGGGTAAGCTTTTGCACGGCATAGATATACGGGAGCACGGAAGTGGTAATGCCGGAGCGACGAACACCTTCCGTGTACTCGGCTGGAAGTCAGGTACATTGGCTACCATCGTTGATCTCGGTAAGGGCATCCTTGCAGCCGGTGTCATTGCCACGTTGCGCGTGGACGTGCTTCCATCGGGATTCGGGTTCTGGGATGCGGCGACGGTAGTATGCCTCATGGCTGGTGCGGCCGCGGTTGTTGGCCACATGTACCCGATCTGGGCAGGTTTCAAGGGGGGAAAGGGGGTCAACACGACGGCGGGAATGCTCCTGGCACTCACCCCGGCCACGATGCTGCTCACCATGGGAATTTTTCTGCTTGTCCTCTTTCTTTCACGCTATGTCTCGCTGGCATCCCTTTCGGCCGCTGTCACGTTTCCCTCGGCTATCGCCATCAGCAAGTACCTGCTCCATTCAGATGCGCTCGATGCCAGTATTCTGTTTTTTGCGCTGGCGCTGGCGACCGGTATTTTTCTGGCGCACGCATCCAATATCCGCCGTCTTCTGGATGGCAATGAAAACCGGATTCGCACCTTCCGCCCCGCGCGCGGCATGAAAGGTCGGGGGGAGCTCTGATGTCGGAACGCATTGCCGTCATAGGCAGTGGGAGTTTTGGTACGGCACTTGCCATTTCACTGTCGGATTCCGGACACGATGTCACGCTGTGGGCACGCCGCGAGGAGATGGCGGCGGAAATGAGCGTGACACGGCGCAATCCGTCCTACCTCCCAGACGCTGTTCTGCCCAATGACATACTGATTTCAAGTGATCTGGAGCAACTGGTCTCACAGGCCGATATCTGGGTCTTCGCGACACCCTCACAGGTCGTTCGGCAGGTCGCGGCGCGCATCGGGCATATGGCAACGGAAACGCATGTTGTCGTTTCCGTCGCCAAAGGCATTGAAAACGGTACATTGCTGACGACCTCGTGCGTATTGGATGAGGCCTTGCCTGCGGTGCCGCTCGATAACATTGTTGTACTCTATGGCCCGAGTCACGCCGAAGAGGTTGTGCGACGTGTTCCGACGGCTGTGGTGGCGGCGGGGTATGACATGGCCGTGGCCGAACGCATTCAGCGCGTGTTCATGTCTCCCTCGCTTCGTGTCTATGTCAGCCCTGACGTGCGGGGCGTTGAAATTGCCGGCAGTGTAAAGAATATCCTGGCCGTGGCGGCCGGTATCAGCGACGGCGTCGGATTCGGAGACAACGCAAAGGCTGCCCTTCTGACGCGGGGCATCGCTGAAATCAGGCGTCTGGGGGTTGCGCTCGGGGCCCATCCGCGCACGTTTGCCGGTTTGGCAGGCATCGGGGATCTTGTGGTCACCTGCATGAGTGGTCTGAGCAGGAACAGGCATTTTGGACAGGAAATAGGCCGCGGCAAGACGCTCGAGCAGGTGGAGTCGGAAATGACCATGGTGGCGGAAGGCGTCCGGACTACGGCATCGGTACATGACCTGGCGCAGAAATTGGGGGTGGACATGCCCATTACCGAAGCCGTCTATTGCATCCTCTTCAAAGGGAAGCTACCCCTGGAGGCTGTTTCCGACCTGATGACACGCAGCGCCAAACAGGAAGATTGGCTTACTGCTGAGGAGCCATGACACTGGCAGGAGTAAAACGCATTGCTGCTCGCGGGGAAGGACGGCACATTGAATTCAAACTGCGGGTACCCCGTCCTGAACGGATGGCCAGGGAGATGATTGCCTTTGCGAACAGTGGCGGGGGAACGCTTCTCGTAGGCGTTGACGACGACGGATCGATCGTAGGCGTTAAAGACGTCGAGGAGGAGGAGTTTTCCATTCGTCATGCTGTTGGGTTGCATTGCCGACCTGTCGTCAAGTGGCGCAGCTACCGCGTTCCGGTGAGTCGCAGTCGCGAAGTCATTGTGATCACTGTCCCCGCATCCAAATACAAGCCCCACTTCATGGCCGCATCGAGTTCCAGCGCGTCGGGACCTGCCTATGTCCGAGTGGAGGACCGGAGCATGGAGGCCAGCCCCGAAACGGTAGAACTGCTTCGAACAGAAGGGCACGAGGAGGGTGTGTTCTTTGAACTCGGTGAACGGGAGATGATGCTCTTCCGGTATCTGGAGCAGTATGGACATGTGACGGCGGAGGGGTGGGCCCAGGTGGCCAATTTACCACGACATGAAGCAGGAGATGTGCTTGTGACCATGACACGTGCAGGTGTCCTGACCCAGCATCGCCAGGAGAGCGGAGAATATTTCACGCTGCACATGGCGGAATAATCCGTAACTTGTATTCTTTGGTCACTTCCGTTATTGTTTTCTGCGCATGCCTGTCGTAGATGTCATTCCACTACACGAAACAACGCGTTCCAGGTATCTGAACTACGCGTTGTCCGTTATTACCAGCCGCGCACTTCCCGACATCCGGGACGGCCTCAAACCGGTCCAACGTCGCATTCTGTATGCGATGTTCACCAACCTCCACCTGTACCCGGACGCACGTTTCCGCAAAAGTGCGACGGTAGTGGGGGAGGTCATGGGCAAATATCACCCGCACGGTGATTCGGCCATTTATGACGCCATGGTTCGTCTGGCACAACCGTTCGTTCTCCGTGCACCACTTGTCGACGGACATGGCAACTTCGGGTCGCTGGACGGTGATTCGCCGGCCGCCATGCGCTACACGGAAGCCCGACTTCAGCCCTTGGCCATGGAGATGCTCGAGGAGCTCAGGAAGGAGACTGTCGCCTACCGGCCCACGTTCGATGGTACGCTGTTCGAGCCCGTGGTACTCCCGACACGCGTTCCAAACATGCTGCTCAACGGAGCATCGGGCATTGCCGTTGGCATGGCCACCAACATTCCCCCGCATAATCTCGGTGAACTGATAGATGCGTTGGTCCACCTCATATCACGACCGGATGCTACGATAGAGACGCTGGTCCGCGATTACATCTCGGGCCCCGATTTTCCTACCGGCGGCCGGATTCTGAATACACCTCAGACGCTCCAGGCCATTTACGAAAGTGGCGATGGTACGGTTGAACTGCGAGGAGAGTACGAGCAGGAAGGAAAGTCGCGTGTCATCATCACCAGTATTCCGTATGGCCTTACGAAGAGTGCGCTCATTGAGCAGATAGCAGAGCATATCATCAAAGGAAAGGTACCTCAGCTTACGGATGTGAGGGATGAATCCACGGACGACGTCCGGATTGTTCTGGAGATCAAGCGTGGTGCGGACGCGGACGTCGCCATGGCGTATTTGCTGAAGCACACCGCGCTGCAGACACGCTTCCATGTCAATATGACGTGTCTGCTCCCGACGGAGAAGCCCGATGTCTGTGCTCCTTCCCGGGTCAACCTGAAAACGATCCTCAGGCATTTCCTTGACTTCCGTATGGAGGTCACCATCAAACGCCTCGAATTCGAGCTCGCGCAGCTCGAGAAACGGATCCACATCCTTCGCGGATTCGAGAAGATATTCGACGCATTGGATGAGGCCATCCGGATAATCCGCTCATCAAGCAACAAGGCTGACGCGGCCCAACGCCTCATGCACAGGTTCGCACTCGACGATGTGCAGACGGAAGCGATCCTGGAAACGAAACTGTACAAGCTTTCGAGACTCGAGATCGATGCCATCCGCACGGAGCTCGAGGAAAAGGAAGCTGCGGCAGCCGAACTTCGGCTTCTGCTTGCCGACGAGCCAGCCCGCTGGCGCATGATTACGGCAGAGCTGAAGGATCTCCGCGGCAAATTTGCCGATCCCCGTCGCACGCCCATCGCCGGACCGGATGTTGACGTTGCCTATTCCGCCGAAGACTACATTGTCGAAGAGGATGTGGTCGTCATCGTAACGGAAGACGGTTGGGTCAAGCGGCAGCGGTCCTATACGGATCTGGAAAGTATCCGCGTACGGGAAGGGGACAAGGTAGCCTGGGTGTTTCCCTCGTCGACCAGGGAAGCCGTGGTGTTCATTTCCAATTACGGCAAGGCCTATACGGCCCGTGTTGAATCGCTGCCGAGCACTACGGGCCACGGTCATCCGGTCCAGAAAATGTTTGATTTTTCGGATGGAGAGTACATTGCTGGCGTCGTTTGCACGGACGAACGGTCACTTCCCGATCCGGATACGTCCGCGCAACCGTCCCCCGGATTGTTCGAAGATGACGGCTCGGAGGCGGAGGCGGGATTGACAATTTGCGGTATCACGTCGGATGGTCACATCCTTCGTCTTCCACTGTCCAATTTTTCCGATCCTTCCACGGTCGCTGGCCGGCTCTTCATCCGGCTGCAGAAGAAGGCGACGCTTCTTCGTGCCGAGCCCGCCGGGGGCCGGGAAAACGTATGCATCGCATCGAAAGAAGGTTTCTGCCTGATATTTCCGGTTTCCCAGGTACCCGTGATGAAAAATGCGGCCAAAGGCGTACGTGCCATGCGCCTGGGTGCAAAAGATACCGTCGCCGGAGCCACGCTGTCCCACGCTGCCCGGCAAGGTCTTGTCGTTGAAACATCGCGTGGTCGTACAGAAACGGTACGCACAACAAAGTTCGACGTGTCAAATCGCGGCAACAAAGGCAGGCTCATTATCAAGCGGGGCACGCTTGCCAACGTCATCTACGAACCGGTTGAAATCCAGCTGTCATGAGCGCAGGTTATACGGGGGAAAACATTCAGGTCCTGGAGGGGCTCGATCCTGTCCGGAAGCGGCCCGGTATGTACATCGGCGGGACGGGGAAACCTGGTCTGCATCATCTGTTGTGGGAAATCGTCGACAACGCGGTCGACGAAGCCACGAACGGATACGCGTCGCAGATCGAGGTCGTGCTTCATCGGGATGGCCGGTCCATGACCGTTTCCGACAACGGCAGGGGAATACCGGTCGACAATCATCCCACCAAAAAAATACCCACGGTCGAACTCATCCTGACGACGCTCCACGCCGGTGGCAAATTCGACTCATCGAACTATATCACATCCGGTGGGCTGCACGGCGTGGGAGCGAGTGTGGTCAACGCGCTCTCCGAGGAGCTGGTCGTGACCATCAAAAGGGATGGCGGCATATGGGAACAGCGCTACAAGCAGGGAAAGCCCGTAACGAAGTTGCGGAAAACTGGTACGGCAAGCCGCGGCAGTGGCACAACAATCTTCTTTCGACCCGATCCCGAGATATTTGAAAGTCTTGAGTTTGACCCGGACTGGATTGTGGACAACCTGGAGACAAAAACGTACCTCAATGGAGCATTGCGGATCGCGTTTCGAAATGAGGTCACGGGCGCGCGCTACGAATACCATCACGAAGGTGGCATTGAAGAATTTCAGCAGCACCTCCTCGAAGTGTCCGGCTCCCGTCCTGTCCACGCGGACCCATTTGTTGTACGGCAGAAGGAGATGGTGGGTAGAGCGCGCATCGAGGTAGCACTTCAGTGGACGGAAGCCCCACGGGAAATGGTCCGCTCGTTCGTGAACGGCATATCAACAAAAGACGGAGGAACGCACGAGCAGGGATTCCGGGATGCCATCCGTTCGGCGGTACGGGCCTACATGGATACGCACGATCTGCTGCCCCGCAAGCTCGATATCACGGCCGATGACATCAGGGAAGGTGTGGTTGGCATCATAAACCTGTTCATGGTCGATCCCCAGTTCCAGGGTCAGACCAAGGAGAAGCTCAACAATCCTGAGGTCAAATCCCTTGTCACAGGCGCAGTCCGGCTCGATCTCGAGCAGTTTTTGACGCAGCATCCGACGACGGGGGACGCCATTGCCACGCGTATTGTGCAGGCCGCCAAGGCCCGCCAGGCGAGTCGGGCTGCGGCATCCAGCGTACGCCGCAAATCGAGTGTGTCGCATCGGCTCAACCTGCCGGGCAAGCTGACCGATTGCTCGTCGACCGACCCGGCCGAAAGCGAACTGTTCATTGTGGAGGGCGACTCCGCAGGAGGATCTGCGAAACAGGGACGCGATCGGCAGACGCAGGCCGTCCTGCCACTCAGGGGCAAGGTACTCAACGCGGAGCAGGCTACGCTCAAGAAAGTCACCGAGAACAAGGAATTGTCCAATGTGGTGCAGGCCCTCGGTTGCGGAATAGGCGACAATCTGGATCTCTCGAAACTGCGCTATCACAAAATCATCCTGCTCATGGATGCCGATTCGGATGGCCACCATATCTCGACACTGCTCCTCACGTTTCTGTACCGGTACATGCGTCCGCTCATCGATGGTGGTTTTATCTACATAGCGCAACCTCCACTTTTCCGGATCGATGCCGCAAAGAAGACGTGGTGGGCACTTGATGAGCTGGACCGCGAGCGGATCGTGGCCAAAATCAAACGGTCCAATCCCAAGTCGAAAATCGAGTTGCAACGTTTCAAGGGCCTCGGCGAGATGATGCCGGCGACCCTCAATGAAACCACACTGCATCCGGACTCCCGGCGTCTACTGCAGGTCACCATCCCCGCTGCCGAGCGCATGGTAACCGAACAGACCATCTCGGATCTGATGGGGAAGGACCCGGCGGCGCGGTTCCACTTCATCATGAACCGCGCAGAGGAGGTGGACGACCTGGACGTATAGGCAGGAATTGGCCTGCTGTGCCATCGGCATCGACGGAAACCCGATCGCCCCGAGCGAGTAGATGTGCGCCAAGCCAGGTCCGTAGCTCAACTGGCAGAGCAGCTGACTCTTAATCAGCGGGTTCGGGGTTCGAGTCCCCGCGGACCTACATATTGTTGTCCCACAACGACGTCAGCGCGTATCGGCGCCGGTGGGAAAATATAAGATTCGTTTCCACGTGATCGACTTCGGGACGTGCGGTCACGGACTCAAGCACGAATCGTCGCAGGTGCTCCGAGTCCCGCACGGCCACGTGCAGCAGGAAGTCGTCTGCACCGGCTACGTGGTACACCTCACGTACCTCCTGCAGACAGTCGGCATGGGTGAGAAAGTCCCGGACGCCACCCGGCTTGTGCTTCGTCAGACGGACGGCAATAAGCGCGAGGATGTTGACACCCATGTGTGAGGGATCCACGTCGGCGTGATAACCCCGGATAATTCCGATTTCCTCGAGGCGCCGCGTCCGTTCAAGTGAGGTCGACGGCGCAACGCCCGTCAATTCGGCCACATCCCGGTTGGTCGTCCGTGCATTCTTCTGCAACAGACCCAGAATACGCTCGTCTGTTCGATCAATCCGTTTCATGCGTGAATTGAGGTGTATATAATACGGTTTATGATACTACATGGCGAATTATATACGATGTTTATGTAGTAAAATCAAATTTTACACGCCACTACTATGATGACAGACCAGGAAGCCATTCGCATGCTGTCCCCGCGGCGCTCCAGTACGAACGCGCATTCCATCGAAGATCTTGCCCGCGAGCAGCTGCACCACTTCGGCCTTGAGCCCGAAAGCCCGGTGGGAGAGGCTCTTCTTGGCGCCGTCAAACACCTCTATGCCGCCCACGCCGATGTGGCACGGCTCTGGCGCGTGACCGCCGAGGTCATGGAATCGCTCGACGAAAAAGACCGGATTGCCTGTTTTTCGGCCAAGAAATTTCTCTCGTTCCAGATCGCGAAAATCCTCGACACGGCCCAGAATCCATTCCGGAAAAGTTACCAGAGCCTCGGTTTTTCCGACGCATCCCAGCAGGCGAAGGGTCCGTATCCCATTTTCGATAACGTCACGGCGCTTTTTTCCGCGACGCCCGTCATTGTGCGCACGGCGACCTACATTTACGCCTGCACCGAATGGGTTGATGATGCCTTCCACGGCAAGGAGCACCTGCATGAAATCTATTCCCGGCTCCTGAATCCGACGTCGATTTCGCTCGCCAACTACATCGTCGACCTCGAGGCCGGTCCGTACGCCGACCAGTACCTGGCCTGGAACTTCAACTCCGGAATGGCGGCCATCGATACGCTCCTCGGTCACGTTCTCGGCCATGAGGACATCATCATTGCCAGCCGCAATGTCTATGGCGGCACGCATCAGCTGCTTTCGGATTACTATGCCAATCCACGGAAAATGAATGTCGGTCTGTCCTGGTTCGATGGATACGACCGAGAGGAGTTCGTCCGTCACGCCGAGCGCATCGAAGCGGAGTTTTCTGACCGCCTGGAGCGGGGAGGAAGGGTGGTCGTATACCTCGAATCGCCCTGCAATCCACACGGATATGTCCTGGATGTGTCCGGGATTTCCCGCTTGGCGCATAAGCGTGGCTGGACGGTAATCCACGATGCCACGATTTCCACGCCGTTCCTGTCGAAACCTCTCCAGCGGGATGACTCCGCTGAGCGTCCGGACTACCTCGTCCACTCCTATACAAAGGATCTGACGGGTTCCGGAAATGCCACTGCGGGCGTTGTGATCGCCGAGAACAAACGCATGTTCATTCCCAAGGGAGAAACCTTCGATGGAGTCAATTGGAGCGACACCCTTTTCTGGGACGCCTATTACATCAAGGGGGCCTTTCTTGACTCGGACAAGGCGTTTGAAGTCATCTCGGGCATGCGGACGCTCGATCTTCGCATGCTCCGTAAAACAGTCAGCACAAGGCTCATGGCGATGTTCATGGATGCGCACCCGGACATCACCGTGCACTCGAACGTGCTCAGGGACAATCCCAACCATGAGCTCGCAAAGCGTGAGTTGAGATTCGGACTTCCAGCGCCCCTCTTCACGATTGACTTTGAACAGGCCGGGCTGCCGAGGGAAACTTTTATAAGCTTCTTTGACAGCCTTTCTCCGGCCTTTCACCACCAGGTGTCCCTTGGCCAGTGCAATACGACGATACTCTGCCCGGCCTTCACGTCCCACAGCGAACTCGATCCGGAAGCGCTGGAGAGCGCCAATATTTCCGCCACAACCATCCGTATTGCAGTCGGGGATGAGGATCCACTGGATCTGATTGAGCACTTCCGTCATGCAGCAGCGCTATGCATTGATCCAGTGCGCCCTGGGTTTTCCACGCATTTCATGGGCGCCCGCGACATCGCAGCGCTGTACAGGCAGCAATACGTGGAGGCGCACACTACCTACATTGAAAGTTGTTGTAACAAATAAGCAGGTCCGGTGCACCAAGCCGCAGATGGTATCCATCCATAGCCATCACCCGAAGTACTCAACACACAATTTGAACCGTTTCATGGCAACGCCACTCACAAGCACCGAATACCGAAAACGCTGGAAAGACGGTCTTGCGCGCTCACGTACCGGAATGTCAGCTACCGAGCGCAAGTATTACTTCTACTCGAAATACAATTGGGAGCGCCAAGAGGGGGTATCGAGACGGTACGAACCGTCCCCTGCTTTCCGGGAAGCGGTAAACAACCTGCCTGAAGGTGCCCGTCTGCTGTACCTGACGGAGGATTGGTGCATTGATTCGGCGTATTCATTTCCCGTTGTCGACACAATTCCGGATATCCGACGTGACATATCGCTGGAAATCTACATCCGGGATGAGAACCTTGATCTGATGGATCGTTTTCTCACGAATGGAGGTCGCTCTGTACCCAAACTTATCATACGGGATGCCGATCGGAATGATTTGTGTACGTGGGGACCCAAGGTCGGGAAGCTGGTCGCGCTCCGAACGCAACTGCAGGAGGAGGGTGCCGACGGACCAGCTGTCGTTAATGCCACATCCGAATGGTACGAGAATGAGGGTTGGCTTGAAATTGAGCGCGAATTGACAGAAACGCTTGCGTCCTGCGTGCCGGCTGCGTCTTTGTCGTAACTTGCAAGTTGACACGAACACGTATGACACATGAACGCCCCGAACTATGACTCCTGGTCGCACGCACACGATCTGACGCTGGTTTTTCTGGCGTTGGCGTATTCGACTGACTCCAAACTGTCCCATGACGAGGTCGATGCCATCGCCGACATCATTGCGCGGTGGCGCCCGGAAGCATCACGTGCCGAGGTGCATGAGATCGTGTTGGAATCCATTGCTGCATACCTCCAGTCCGACGCGGAAGAAGAGGTTGTGCGGTCTGTGCGCTCCCTTGAAAAGGCCCTGACGATTGACAAACGCCGCGAAGCGCTGGAAGACGCCATGCGTATTGCCGAAGCTGACGGTATCCTGCTTAATTCAGAGCAGAACATCCTGTCCATTGTGGCATCTATCTGGGATATCAGGGCTACAAAGGATCGGCTTCTTGAGGAAACCCTCGTTGAGATTGAGGCTCGTCCAGAATGGACCGTCCTGCATGACATTGCGTTCCTGTTCATCGTAATGGCTCACGGCGCCGATGGAAGTGTGGCCGATGAGGAAATCGCGGTCATCGTGGACAGGATTTCGAGTTGGGCTCCCGACATGACCAATACGGAAGTGCGCGACGTGGTCCGTGCTGCGTTGATGTATTATTCCGGTGGGGCGGAGTCGTTTGATATGGAAGCCGCCATTGATTCCGTCGGTCATATGCTTCCGAGAGCGCAGCGCCTCGTTGTGCTCGATGACTTGCTGGCTGTGGCGGAGGCAGACGGAGATCTGCGCCAGGCAGAAAAAGATATTCTGGAGACGCTATCGCGTGCGTGGCGAGTAGACGTTCGCGTATCGCCGCTCGAGTAGACCGGTCCCCGTCAGTCGGCCGTTCACCGTGCGTGCTCAGCCAGGATCTCGTCTATGATCACAAGATGATGGCGCGTATGGACTTCCAGGAATCTGAACACCTCGTTCCGCGTCAACTCGCCCATGAGTGGATGGTATGCCAGTGTTGTTTCAGGCACCTGCCTCGAGCGCTCCAACCGGGATTCTGTTTTTGCGAGGAGTCGACGCAGGGCATTTGAATCGAGCGCACCCGAAGGCTCGCCGGCCGGAGGTACCTTGATGGTTCCACGGGGAATACGGCCATGCACGAGTACGCTCTGTTTACTGTACCGCTGTTCGCGTTCTGCAGCGTCAGATGTCCGTCTCTCCGGAGCAGGACGCCGGCCCGAGGCAAGTGCAACAGCAAAGCCGCTGGCTACGATCAGGATGTGTTCCAGGTGTTGTCCGACAGACCACGATGACACCTCGGGTGCGAGGGCATCGGCGTGATCCATCATGGACTCGCAGAGGGCGAGCGTCTCAGAAAGTTCTGTCATGGATCCGGTCCTTGAGTCTATGGACAATGACATTGCGCAGCAGGTGTCGCGATGGAGGCGCCAGTCCCAGCAGACCGATCGCATCGGTAAGAACACCGGGTGTAAGCAGGAGTGCACCGGAGACAAGTACGATCAGTCCATCGACCAGTTCGTTGCCCGGCATGTCACCACTTGCGAGGCGCTCCTGGAAGCGTCGCCACACGGCAAGACCCTGACTACGGGCCAGATAAGACCCCACGAGTCCGGTAGCCACGATGATTGCGAATGTATTCGCCGTACCGATCAGGCCACCGATCTCTATCAGCAGCGCAAGTTCTACGGCCGGTACAACAACAAACAACAGAAAGAGTCTCATACAGGTTGGAACGCCGCTTCAGGGCCGTCGATCCCTGCCATGTATGAGCCGGAGACTGCGCGATCACTTGATGCATAACATAAATAACCTTATGTTGCATCATGGGCATCAGAGAACATGAAAAAAGAGATCTCGTGTCGCGCGCCGACCAGACGCCCGGCCTTTCGTCAGCCCGCACGGACGATCATGTCGTACAACTTTGGCTGCGCGGAAAAAGTGAAAACTCACGCGATGCCTACGTTCGGGACGTATCTGCATTCTTCGCTCACGCCGGAATCGACCTTCAACATGTAAAGCTTGAGCATCTTTGGGTATGGGATGAACGTCTGGGACGGGATGGCCTGGCCGTGTCCACGCGTGCGCGCAAGCTTGCTGCTGTTAAAAGTCTTCTGAGCTTTGCACATCGCATTGGATACACGGACTTCAACGTAGGAGCCGCCGTATCATTGCCCCGGATTCCGGATCTGCTGGCACAGCGCATACTCTCCGAAGAAGAACTTTTCCGCATTCTTTCGCTCGATCTGCCCACGCGGAATCGGCTCCTCGTACGATTATTCTATGCCTCGGGCGCACGGGTATCGGAGCTCGTATCCCTCCAATGGAAACATGTGTCCGCGCGAACCACGTCGGACCACATCAGTGGCCAGATAACGGTAATCGGCAAGGGTGAGAAAGCCCGTAATGTCCTGCTCGCTGAATCGGTATGGAGAGATCTGCAGGCCTGGCATGCGGAGGAGCTTCAGGCAGGCTTTGGTCAACCGTCGCAGCCGGTTTTCCGTTCGCCACGGGGCTCATCCCTGAGTCGACAACAGATGTGGCGCATTGTGAAGGCGGCTGCACGCGAAGCGGGCATTGATAAAGATGTCTCGCCCCATTGGCTCCGACATGCCCATGCGTCCCATGCGCTTGACCACGGTGCACCAACGCATCTGGTCAAGGAAACGCTCGGCCACAAATCGCTCACCACGACGAGCAAGTACAGCCACGCCCGGCCGGACGATTCTTCGAGCAACTACCTCGACATCTGAAATTGCGTTGAAAAACCATCGCACACTTCTGATGCAGCCCATTCGCGTCATAGCTGGCCCGACTGCTGTCGGAAAGAGCAGTACGGCGGTCGAACTCGCACACATGCTGCAACCTGCGGAAATCGTTTCGTGCGACAGCCGCCAGATTTACCGCGGCATGGATATCGGAACGGCGAAACCGTCGGCCGCTGAGCGCCAGGCGGTCCCGCACCACTTTGTTGACGAACGCGAAGTCACACAGACATTTTCGGCGGGAGCATTCCAGGCGGAAGCCGAGATTCGACTGGCGGCCATCTTGGACCGCGGACACGTTCCCATCGTGGCAGGCGGTTCGACATTATACCTCAAGGCGCTGGTCGAAGGTATTGGCAGACTACCCGTTGTGCCGGCTGTAATACGTAAGAACCTCAATCACAGACTGGAAACTGAGGGCGCGCCAGCGCTCTATGATACACTGGTTGAAGTAGATCCAATCTACGCGGCCACGCTTGACCCAACGAAGACGCAACGTATTATCCGTGGACTCGAAGTGTATGAGGCTACAGGACGGTCATTGTCTTCGTTTCAGTCAGATCACAGACCTCCCCGCTACGCCTACCAGGTGTTCGTGCTCTCGCGTCCCCGGTCAGACCTCTATGAGGCCATCAACAAGAGGGTTGACAGCATGATGGAGTATGGTCTTCTGCAAGAGGTTCAGCGTTTTCATGAAGCTGGTTTCTCGGAGCACGATGCCGCTTTTCGGACCATTGGATACCGAGAACTTTTCCCGGTCCTGCGAAACGAATACTCCATAGAGCATGGGGTTCATCTCATCAAGCGGAACTCGCGACGTTATGCCAAGCGCCAACTGACATGGTACAGGGGTATGCACAGCGTGACGTGGCTGGATGTAAGCAGTCTGACGCCGGTAGACGTAGCGTCCGTCATTCTGGGGTCACAACGAAGAGGAACTGACGATGAAAAGGACGACGGACGGGACGACACGCTATAACGTGTCCTCCAGTTCGACTGGCCATTGTAATCCACTCCGCATTGGTTCGATGATGCAGGTGTTCTTTCTGGTGTTGCATGCTGCTCCGCGTGAAAGATGCTGACCGTATCCGATTGGCCAGCAGATCGAGCCGCCGCAGCAGTATGCGCTCGAATCCGGTCCCATACGTCGATTCAAGCACAATGACCCGTTGCCTCGCCACGCGAAGCGCCTCTCGCAGCACCTGCTCCTGATCTTCAGCATGATGCAATACGAAACCAAGCACTACTACATTGAAGGTATTGTCATTGATGGGTAATACGAATCCATCGTAGTGCAAGTGTTCGACAGGAAGTACCACAGCGTCCCGAACCTCGGCAACTATTGTTTTACGCCGATCGTTTGCCTGCCGCAGTCGCCAGGCCAGGTATCCCTCCCCGCCCCCGAGATCCAGTACATCCTCACGCTCTCCTACCCAGGGCCGCATGAGGGAATACTTTGCGGCGGCGCGCCAGGCAAGTATGCCCTGGAGCCAACCAGGGCTGCGCATGGCAATCCATGTCAGGCCCCATGCACCCCACGCCAAGCGTACAAACCACCAATATGGTTCAGGACCGTGAGAATAGAGCAGATATGTGCCTACGGAAAGCGTGGCCAACACCCACCAGTGCCAAGGAATACGCTTCTCGAAGAGCATCACCCCAAGTAGAAGCACCCCAACCAGATACCAAGGATGAACCGTGGTCGAAAAAACCAGGTGAAGCACCCATGCGGCGTACCCGACCTTCCATGCCCACCAGCGTGCGCGGTCTTCATCCGGAGTTCCGGCTCCGAAGCGGGAAGCCACAGCATCTGTCATGAAACGGAGTCGGCTCGTCATCAGAAGCGCCATTCCCCCGAAAACAAACAGTATGACGAGGTGGATTCTGCGGAATGCCGGTCCGATCTGCTTCGACCAGTCTGCACCCGTTCTGAATTCATACCACTCCTTCACCAGATAATACGGCCCGGCATTGAATTCGAACCACGCCACGTAGAGCTCCAGGGAGCTGGCAATGTGTTCCGGGACATACGTGGCAGCGAATGGTATCCAGACCAGAACACTTACTCCCGCCGCCAGTGCCCCCAGGCGCAGGCGTTCGCGCCATTTCGGCGATGCCCCCAGAACCAGAAATGGCAGGAGAACCAATGGGAGGAGTTTGACCCATGCCGCAAGTGTGATCCAGACAATTGCCGTCCCCCACCTGCCCTTTGCCCAGCTGATAACTCCGGCTGCCAGCAGCGGCAGCAAAAGGATGTCCGTATGGCCCTGGAGGGACCCTGCAATGAGCAGAACAGGGCTCAGCGCTACAAGCATCAATGTGCGGGGTTGCAGCATGCGCGAGAGCATTACAACACCAGCCACCTCGGCGATGGAAAAGAGCATCTTGATACCCATCCATGAAGGCCACCACTCCCCTGATGGACCCGGGATGGCACCCAAACCGGGTATTTCCCTGCCGAGAAAGGCCCCCGCAGCAAAAAACACCTGGGATACCGGTGGATACACCGAGTAGAAATCGGCTGAGTTGAGCAGTGCCGCCAAGGGTTGTCCGTGCCATTCGGAAAAGATGGCATCAGATGGCCGGAATGCATATGGATTCATGCCGTCCAACACGACCCAGCCATCCCAGACGTATCGATACATGTCATTTGACAGCACCGGGGGCACGGGGAAAGCCACGATTCTCCAAATCACGGCAAGGCCGAGGACCATGCCGACCGAGAAACCATTCTGCCGCCATGCGGCGATCTGCAACAGGCCAAGAACAAGTGCCGCCGCCACAAAAACCGGAAATGTCTGCGGCTGCCGGGCAGCTTGGATCATGACCAGCCCACCTGCAGCCATCAATCCCGCCAAGACCAGGGTCCACGCCCGGGAGGCAGCACCCCGACCGTGCTCTTCAGCTTCGATCAAAACGGATTACGGTTCGGCGGCCACCGCGCTCGTAGCGCACGTCATCGGCCATCCGCTCTATCAAAAACAGTCCACGCCCCCCGTCTTCCAGCAGATTGTCTTCTGCAAGCGGATCTCCGACCGCGCTCCGGAGAAAACCTTCGCCCTCGTCCTCCACTTCAATGATGAAGGCATCGGCCCGCTCCTCGAACACAATCTCCACCTTCTTTTCAAGAATAGACTCGTTACCGTGCTCAATGGCATTCGTGACGGCCTCTGATGCCAGAAGGACGGCTTTGTATACCAGGTCATCATTTTCCGTGTGGCTGGAAAAAAAGGCTTCAGCTTCATCAACGACCCGTTCAAGGTCATCGAACGAGCTTTGGATGGTCATTTCTAGTCTGGCCACGAAACGGGGGTTCTGGTTGATCGTCGCACCAAAGTACGAAAACGATCCGCAATGCGGCGCGCTCCCAGGCGCCTGTCGAACATTTCGAGTCCGTTCGCTTCAGCAATGGGGAGAGTTCCCCGTTCCCACATATCGAAAAGCTCCAGTAGCCGCTCGCTTACTTCCGGGATGCGATCAGGATGCGCCACGAATCCCGCACCGTGAGCCATGATATCGTCGCGTGCAACGCCTTCGGGTACCAATCCCAGAATCGGTCGCCCGGAACCCATGTATTCGTACAATTTCCCCGTGGATATACCCTCACTCCCCGGGCGCACCCCGATGGTGAGCCAGAGAACGTCAGCCGCATGCTGCGCCCGAACGGTCCCGGTATGTGAGACATACCCGTGATGAACCACCAACCTCTCCAGATCCAACTCGCGGACGAGATCATGCAAATGATCCGGCACCAGTCCCATGAAGTGAGCCCGGGCCTTCTCTCTGAAGCGGTCGTCAACCGCCGCGGCTGCTGCGAACGCTCGCAGGAATACATCGGGTTTCTGTGCATCGTAAAAGACGCCTGTGTACAGAAAAGTGCATGTTGTGGATTCAAAGATATCCGCCGACTCGAGGTTGGTAAAGTCTTCCGGGTCAAACCCTTGTGGTACAATATGAACACCTTCTCCATCCAAACCATTGCGCTCACACAACGCATCCCGTATGACGCGGTTTATGACATGGATTTCATGTGCATCCTGCACTGCTTTGGACTCCATTCGAGCGGCCACGCACCTGTGCCAGCGGGTTGGATATGTGTGTCTCGGATTACCCACCCAGTCGTCTCGGAAATCCAGGACAAGCGGCAGTCGGAAACGCCTGGCCAGCTGCCTCGCGACGAGAACGCCCGTATAGGGTGGCGCTGACACAAAAACCAGGTCGTGACGCTCCCTTTGAAGCAGGCGTCGCCCCATCCGAACGGCAAACGGATACCAACCGATCTTGTTGTCAGGCTGAAAAATCCACTGGGAAAGTCGTGCCATCGGCCCGCGGCGCCCTTCTGCAGGAAGTCCAACCGTCCGTCTCCGCATGCCTGGAATCTGAGTCGGGTCGACAGATCCGGTACGATGGACGGTTATTCCGGGACGATCGAGTTCGTCGGACAGAGTCTCATCGAAGGCGAAATAGGCTCCTGGATTGACCGTCAGCACCGAAACATCTATCCCATTGTCCGGCAAGTATTTGACCAGCTTGGCCGTACGCTGCACACCACTCAGGCCCAGAGGCGGAAAGTAGTACGAGACGACGAGGATCCTGAGACGCTGTTGCATTACAGGATAACCGGTTCCGTAGAAAGACGATTCAACCGCCTGGCGTCTCCATCGGTAATGACAATGGTATCTTCAAGGCGGATGCCGAATTGTCCCTCAAGATAAATGCCGGGCTCGACGGTTACGACGGTATTCTTCTGCAGCCTGTGGTCGGTTCTGGCAGATACGCCCGGCCATTCGTGTACATCCATGCCCAGGCCGTGTCCCAGTGAGTGAACGAAGTGGTTCCCGTAGCCTTCCGCCTGTATCACGCTCCTTGCCGTGCTGTCAAGAGCGTGCGTGGACATACCGGAAACAGCCGATTCCACCGCTGCTCTGCGCGCGGCATCGACGAGGGACCAGATACGAAGGAATTCGGACGACGGGCGGCCCAGATGCACCATCCGTGTCATGTCACTACAGTATCCGTCGAATTCACACCCGAAATCAAACAGGATCGGGGTTGCGGGCGCGAGTCGGTCGAGGCCCGGCCGCGCATGCGGCCGGGCCGAGTTGGGGCCGAAGGCCACAATGGATTCGAATGAAGACCGACTCGCGCCCGCAACCCGTTGACGGTAATCGATCTCGGCCGCCAGGTCGCGTTCGCTGACCCCCTCCTTCACCAGCGACAGGACATCCCCGAAAACCGACTCCGAAAGACGGAGTGCGCGCGTCATGGCGTCAATTTCGTTATCGTCCTTGACAGCCCGCAGCGGAGCAGCAGCCTCCACGAGCGGGTGAAGCGCGACCCGAATATCGCTTCCCGACATGGCCGTCCGCAGGTCATTGTGGCTCGATACGGTCACATGATCTGCTTCGAAAGCCATGCGCAGGGCGCCCCCATCCGTTTGCGCCATATTGCCCGCGGTCTGCACAAACACGCCGTCACTGCACAAGGCGGCCGGGAGCGATCCAGAGACGACACTGCATTCGGTTACCGTCCCCGCGGAAACCATTCTGGCAGCTTCCTGGGCGTAGCGTCCATCCGTGAAGAACCAGGATCCTGCCGGTGCAACCAACAGGGCACCGTTCGAGCCGGCAAAACCACAAAGCCACCGAACCGTGCTCGGGTTGCTTGCAAGTATGGCGTCACAACCTGCTTTGAGAACATCGGCAACAAGACGTCTCTGTCGATCCCGGTACGTGGTTTCAGGCATGGCTTCTTTCGTGCCGGATTCAGGTTTTGGTACTGTAGTTCGGCGCCTCCTTCGTGATGGCAATATTGTGGGGATGGCTCTCTATGAAGCCCGAAGCACTGATACGCACAAACTGTGCACGCTCATGGAGCTCTTTCACCGTCTGGCACCCCGTGTATCCCATGGCCGCCCGCAGTCCACCAAGCATCTGGTACACGACTTCGTGCAAGGATCCACCATAGGGCACACGACCTTCGATGCCTTCGGGAACGAGTTTTCCCAGTTCGTCTTCCACGTCCTGGAAATAGCGGTCTTTGCTGCCTGCCTGCATGGCACTGAGCGACCCCATCCCACGATAGCTTTTGTATTTGCGACCCTCATACAGGATGGTCTCGCCCGGACTTTCCTCAACACGTGCAAAAAGACCACCAATCATGACGCTGGCAGCGCCCGAAGCGAGCGCCTTGGGTATATCTCCCGTCTGCTTGATGCCGCCATCGGCAATGACCGGAATATCGTGTTCCATGGCGACTTCTGCGCATTCCAGAACGGCACTCAGTTGGGGTACTCCCACCCCCGCCACGATGCGTGTCGTGCAGATGGAGCCCGGGCCGATTCCGATTTTGACACAGTCCGCACCAACCGAAATCAGATCACGCGTGGCTTCCCGCGTCGCTACGTTGCCCGCCACGACAGCCAGGCCCGAGCGGTATGTCTTGACGCGTTCCACGGCTTTCAGGACGCCCTGGCTGTGTCCATGCGCCGTATCTACAGTAACGAAATCAACACCAGCCTCGACGAGTGCACTGAGGCGCTCTTCGATATCAGAGGTAACACCCACGGCCGCACCGACACGCAGTCGGCCGTGCTCGTCCTTGCAGGCATTCGGGAATTGACGCTTCTTCTGGATGTCCTTGAATGTAATGAGGCCCGTCAGTCGCCCTTCGTCATCCACCACAGGCAGCTTTTCGATTTTGCTGGCCTGCAGGAGCGCCTCTGCGGCCTCCAGGGTCGTACCCTTTGGTGCCGTTACAAGAGGCGTTTTCGTCATGATGTCTTCGAGATGTGCACTTCCGTCCACCTGGAAGCGAAGATCACGGTTGGTTACGATTCCAGCCAGCACGCGGTCCTTGCCAACAACCGGAATGCCACCGATGGAGTAGCGCGCCATCATGGCCCGTGCATCTGCGACCGTATGGCGCGGGCCGAGCGTAATGGGATCCATGATCATCCCACTCTCGGAACGCTTAACGCGGCGCACTTCAGCCGCCTGCTGTTCGATGGACATGTTCTTGTGCAGAACACCCGCTCCTCCCTCCCGGGCCAGGGCAATGGCCAACTCCGATTCGGTAACCGTATCCATTGCCGCCGACAGAATGGGGATATTGAGACGGATTGTGCGGGTAAGGCGCGAGGAGGTGTCAACGTCACGCGGCATGATGGTACTGTGCGCCGGCACGAGCAGTACGTCGTCGTAGGTCAGGCCTTCACCACGGAATTTGTGGTGGGATACATGCAGTTCCTTGTTGTTCATGTTATTATAATTTCACTTTTCGATACAGTGCAGACACCTCATCGCGGGAGAGCCGCCGCCATTTTCCCCGACGAATGCCTTTGGCCGTCAGTCCTGCGTACTTGATGCGTTCGAGAGAAACCACGTCGTGTCCAAGTGCCTCGAACATGCGACGCACCTGACGGTTGCGCCCCTCGTGAATGGAAATACCCACCACGTTCCGTACGGAGGGATCGGGGAACGCCGCCCGGCCCGCAGCCGCCGGGCCATCATCGAGGGTGACTCCGCCCAGGAGGGCAGCCAGATCCTCATCTTTGAGGTCGGTGTCTGTACGAACGAGGTACATTTTGTCGATCTCATAGGACGGGTGCATGAGGCGGTGCGCCAGATCGCCGTCGTTGGTGACCAGCAAAACGCCCGTCGTGTCACGGTCCAGCCGACCAACGGGAAAGAGTCCATCCTTTTCTTTTTCCGGCAGATCAAACAGATCCATCACACATTTTCGTCCACGCTCATCTTTCGTGGTGGTGATGACATTCGAGGGCTTATTGAGAATGTACCAGGCCAGGTGAAGTGGGACGATCTTGCGGCCGTGCACTTCGATCGTGTCTTTCGGCGTGACTTTGCTACCCAATTCGGTAACTTTTTTGCCGTTTACGGCTACTTCGCCGCGGGCAATCAGTTTATCTGCTTCGCGGCGCGAACAGACCCCTGAACGGGCCATGAACCGGTTCAGTCTGACCTCTTCCTTGTCGGAGGCAATGGTGCGTGCAGCCGGTTTCGGGACGTTTCTGTCAGTCGGACGCTTCGTCCTGTGTTTGCGAGCCATGTTCGTTTGATTCATTCGCAAGGGAAAGCCCGGACGTCATCATGATACGGGCTTTTTCCCGGTGGAAGGCGGGGTCGTCCAGAATGGATTCCACTTCGCGCAGATTCGGAAGGTCGTCCAGACTGGCCAGGCCAAACAATTCGAGGAATTTGTCGGTTGTGCCGTAGAGCAGTGGCCGCCCTACGGAGTCGGCCCGCCCAACCACGTCGATGAGCCCATATTCCAGAAGTTTGCGCAGTGCGTAATCGCAGTCCACTCCACGTACATATTCCAGATCCGTACGAGAAGTCGGTTGTCTGTAGGCCAGGATGGCCAGTGCCTCCATGAGCGTTCGGGTGAGGCGACGCTGACGATCGGTGGCATGAACGGCTTCCATGAACGGCGCTACCTCTGCCAGCGTCGCAAACCGGTAGCCTCCTGCCCACCGCTCTACCCGGAAGGATCGACCGGTACTGTCGTAGACCTCATTGATGGCGCGTACCGCTTCATCAACCTCTTCCGGGGCCGGTGCACCGTGGCCCGTAACGTCGGCAAAAGCGCGGGCAATGTGTGCGGCAGTCACCGGTTCGTCAGCTGCAAATACGATAGCCTCAACCGCTTTGGCCAGTTGGTCCTGACGGGTTTGATCGCTATTACTCATGGTGAACCTCGTCCATCTCGTCACTCGACAGGAGGGTCATGAAAAAGTCGTCCCGGCGCTCCTCGACAAATATATCGAGATCGCCACGCCTGGCCATTTCAAGTACAGCCAGGAATGTCGTAATAATGAACGGTTTGCTGCGCCCTTTCATGATGGATATGAACGACGTGCGCCCGTTTCGGGTAAGAGCCGACTCCAGGAATTCTTCCTGCTCCTCGATGGTATACGCTTCCGTCTCCACAGCATGGTCCACCACGTCGGGAGCGGTGGTCAATACACGTCGGAGCGCAGATACCAGATCGAATACCGTCGCTTCTACCAATTCCGCTTCCGGTTCCACGGAGGGCGCAAGGGCGGCAGCCGCTTCGCCACGCGTGAACTGCCGCAGGCGGTCCTCATACCTCGCTGTGAGATGGTCGGAAGCTTCCTTGAATCGGATGTACTCGAGGAGACGCTCGACCAGTTCCTGGCGGGGATCGATGAGTCCTCCGTCGTCATCCACCTCCGTGGATGGGAGCAACATCCGCGTCTTGATGCTGATGAGCAGAGCAGCCATGTACAGGAAATCACCCACGCCATCGAGATCGACTTCCTCCATGAACTGGACATAGGTCAAAAACTCGTCGGCAATACGCGAAATCGGAATGTCATGCACGTCCAATTCATCCCTTCGAATGAAGAAGAGCAGGAGGTCAAGCGGACCTTCGAATTGTTGGAGTTGGACTTTGTACACGTTCTCCGCTACTGCGTCACGGTCTGTTGATGGTATTCTGCTGCATGAACCAGGCTGCTGTCTCCCGAAGTCCGTCTTCTACGCCAATCGTGGGCTTCCAGTCCAACGAGCGCTGTGCTTTGGCCCACGAGAGAACAGAGCGACGTTGCTCTCCCGGCTTACCCGGTCCATGCTTCACGGCAACGCCTGGCGCCACCGTATCGCGGACAATCCTGAACAACTGGTTTACATTCGTTTCCACACCGGTCCCGATGTTGATCGTGCCCACACACCGCTTTTCCAAAGCGGCCATGTTGGCGGCCACAACGTCCCGTACATGCACATAGTCCCGCGTCTGCTGGCCGTCACCATTCACGACAGTCGGCAGTCCCGCCAGAAGACGTTGGGCAAAAATCGCTACAACACCCGCCTCCCCGTGCGGATTCTGCCGGGGTCCGTACACGTTTCCGTAGCGCAGTGCCGTCCACGAAATATCATACGTATGGTGGTAGAAGTGAAGGTATTTTTCTGAACACAACTTCGTTATGCCGTACGGGGACAACGGATTGAGAAGGTGCTCCTCATCCTGCGGCACATATTGCGGCTCGCCGTAGATGGCCCCTCCTGTCGATGAGAAGATAACATGTCGGAGACCCCGCGAACGACCTGCTTCCAATACATTCAACAGGCCTCCGATATTCACATCGGCGTCGAATGCTGGATCGGCAACGGAACGACGCACATCCATCTGAGCTGCCAGGTGAAAGACTACTTCATATCCGTACTCCTTCCAAAGATTGGCCAGATCAGGATCACGCACATCAAATTCATGGAGTATCGCACCCGGAGGGACATTGTGTCGGAATCCACCCGAGAGATCGTCCAGAATATGAACGTCATGGCCGGCAGCAAGCAGTGCATCTACGATATGTGAACCGATGAAGCCTGCTCCGCCGGTGACAAGAATAGTCATGATGTTGGCAGGATGCGGACGGTGGAAAAAGAGGACGGTCTGAAAAGATCCTGTGCTACGCCGAGCACGTCATCAAGCGTGACCGAATCGATCATGGAGAGGATCTCATCCAGCGAAAAATATGTGCCGTAATATAATTCCTGTCTACCAATGCGCATCATACGGCTACCCATACTCTCCAGGCCCAACATGATACCTCCCTTCACCTGGCTGCGAGCCCGCTCCAGCATACGCCCGGATACACGACGCTGTACGAGCTTGTCAAGCTCCCGGAACATGAGTTCGCGGGCGTGATCCACCCGCTGGGTATCGGTACCCATGTAGATACCGAAGTCGCCGGTATCCGAGTGCATATTGATGAAGGAGTAGATATTGTAACAGTAGCCGTATCGCTCCCTGATATTCTGATTCAGTCGCGACGACATCCCTCCGCCCAGTAGCGTGTTCAGGATGGACAGGGCAATGCGCCGCTCATCATGCACGGAGTAGGCTCGGCGGCCAATGACAAGATGTGCCTGCTGGATGGGTCTCTTTTCCGTCACGAAGCCGGGAGGCGCATCCGGAATCGGGTCAGATCCGATGTGGCGTCTCGCGGGGGTCCGCTTGCTGTCCCTGAAAGCCTTCTCGACGTGCTGTACCAGTTTGCTGTGGGACACATTGCCCGCGGCCGCGATCACGATCCGGTCGTGCGTGTATGTCAGCGCCATGAAGTCCATCAACGTCGACCGGGAAAACGATCGTACCGTCTCTTCACTGCCAATGACAGGCCGACCCATCGGGTGGTCGGGAAAAAGCGTCTCATCGAGTATATCGAACACGCGATCTTCCGGTGTGTCGTCGTACATCTTCATTTCCTCGATGACGACATCCTTTTCGCGCTCCAGTTCACGTTCTGGGAAAACCGGGGTCAGGATCAGGTCACACACCGTGTCCACGGCCCGAGGAAGATGTTCATCAAGCGCACGCGCGTAGAAGCACGTGTATTCCTTTGACGTGAAGGCGTTGAGGTACCCTCCAACGTTTTCCATCCGCTGCGCAATATGGTGCATGCGCCGCTTGGTAGTGCCCTTGAACACCATGTGCTCGATGAAGTGACAGGCACCGCTCTCCACGGCCCGTTCATCTCGACTTCCGGTGTGAATCCATGCACCTATGCTGACGCTGCGCACAGAAGGTATGGTCTCTGTTACAACGCGTACGCCGTTGTCAAGAATGGTCTTATCAAACATCGTCTGGAGAATTGTCATATATACACGAATAGCGGGGACCTGCACAGGCCTCCGCTATTCGCAGAATGTCAGGATCCGCTGGCGCGCCCTGAAACCCGAACCAGGAATCAGCGCCGACCGCCCCTGTCTCCGCCACGGCCCCGGCCGCCACCATCGCGTCCCCGACCTCCTCCGTCCCGACTGCGGCTACCACCTCGATTCTCCCGGGGTGGCCGCTCTTCATATCCTTCCGGCTTCTCAATGAAGGGCTTTCGGCTGAACCGCAGTTTGCCGTCATCGCGGACTTCGATGAGTTTGACCTTGATCTTGTCACCTACCTGGACGTAGTCGTCGACATTGGAAACGTAGCCCCAATCCAGCTCCGACACGTGAAGCAGACCTTCCTTGCCCGGCAGAATTTCCACGATGGCACCGAATCCTTCTACCTTGCGGACTGTGCCCTCGTATTCTTCGCCTTCCTCCGGCTGTGTCACAATACCTTTTATGATAGCAAGTGCTGCTTCTGCATCGTCTCCATTCACTGCGGCGATGGTGACATACCCCAGGCCATCCTCTTCCGTGATCTCAACCGTGGTGTTGGTATCACGCTGAATTCCCTGGATGATCTTCCCGCCCGGGCCAATGACTGCTCCGATGAAGCTGGGGTCAATGGCAATCCGCGTCAAACGCGGTGCATGACGCGAGAGCTCTTCCCGCGGAGCTGCGATGGCTGCTTCCATGATATCCAGGATATGCATGCGCCCCGCCCTTGCCTGATGGAGAGCTTTCGCCATCACATCCCGTGAAAGGCCATCAATCTTGATATCCATCTGACACGCCGTGACACCATCCCGCGTGCCTGTGACCTTGAAATCCATGTCACCGAGGTGATCTTCCGTACCCAGGATGTCAGACAGTACGGCGACGCGCTGCCCGTCCGAGATAAGTCCCATTGCAATGCCGCTGACCGGCTTGCGCATCGGAACGCCTGCATCCATCATGGCCATGGAACCCGAACAGACACTGGCCATGGACGAGGAGCCATTCGATTCCAGCACGTCCGAGTTGATACGGATCGTGTACGGGAACTCCTCCTCATCGGGAAGCATGCCGGCAAGTGCCCGCTCAGCGAGGTAACCGTGGCCAATTTCACGGCGACTGGCACCGCGCAGGAACTTCGCTTCACCGGTACAGAATGGCGGAAAGCTGTAGTGCAGATAGAAGGAGCGGTCCGTCTGGTCGAATACCTGGTCTACCGCCTGCACGTCCCGTCCCGTCCCAAGGGTCACACTCGAAAGGACCTGTGTTTCACCGCGCGTGAAAATGGCACTCCCGTGCACACGCGGAAGGTAACCGATGTCACACCAGATATTGCGGACGTCGGTTAGGCCGCGGCCATCAATGCGCTTCTCTTCGGCGAGAATCATTTCGCGCATGACATCTTTTTCGACGATGGAGACCGCATCCTTGATGTCGCTTTTCGACCATCCTTCCTCGGTAGCCTCGACGGCGTCGTCTCCTTCTCCGAGGAGTGCCTCGACGGCCGAGGCCTTGATATCATCCATCCCCCCGTAGAACGACTCCTTGTCATACGGCGCGTGAATGTGCTTTGCAATGCGATCGGTCACCAAAGGGCGGACCTTTTCTACGAGGTCAGAAGCAGGGGCCACCGTGGAGTATTCCATGGGCGAGACACCGCCGACGGCGATTACAAGCTCCTGCTGAAGGGCGCACAGCTTCTTGATGGCTTCGTGCCCAACGTCGAACGCCTCCAACATGTCGTCTTCAGACGCTTCGTCCATGTCGCCCTCGACCATCACGATGGCCTCATGCTTACCAGCAATGACGAGGTTCATATCCGAATCTTCCAGGTCGGCAAGCGACGGGTTCACAATGAACTGACCATCGACACGACCGACACGCACTTCAGCGATCGGGCCCGCAAATGGAGCGCCCGACAGCATGAGTGCTGCCGAGCTTCCTACGGCTGCGATCATATCTGCGTCATTCTCATCGTCGGCCGAAATGACCGACGCAATGATCTGGACTTCGTTCATGAATCCGTCCGGAAAGAGGGGGCGGACAGGCCGGTCAATAAGCCGGCATGTCAGTACCTCTTTGTCGGTAGGACGTCCTTCACGCTTGATGAAACCACCCGGGAATTTGCCGGCGGCTGAAAATTTCTCGCGATACTCGACCGTGAGTGGAAAGAAAGGTTGCCCTTCCCTTGCCGACTTGTTGACCACCACGGTGCAGAGCACCATGGTATCACCCATTCGGGCTACAACAGCACCGGATGCCTGCTTTGCAAGGCGGCCGGTTTCGAGGGACAAGACTTTTCCGGGGGCAAATTCAATTTCCCGGATGGTTGCTTCAGACATGTTTTTTTGTTTTTTCCTCTGACTACACGTACAACAGGTACCTATTTACGGATACCCAACTCTGCGATGATGGTGCGGTAGCGCTCAATGTCACGATCCATCAGATAATTCAGGAGGCGACGGCGCTTGCCGACGAGTTGAAGGAGACCTCTGCGCGTTGAGTGGTCTTTCCGGTGGGTCTTGAGATGATCGGTCAGCGCGTTGATACGCTGTGTGAAAATGGCGATCTGGACTTCAGGAGTACCCGTATCATTGGCGGATTTACCGTATTTCTCTACGGCCTCCCGGGTTGCATTTTTTGAAATCATGGAGAGAACCTCTTTAGATTATACCATGCTAAAGAAGAACACGCATTCCGCGTGGGAATGGAATTCACAGTGCCGGGACCATCCCGGCATCACTGAAGATATCTATCTCAGTGCGGCCCTGCAACGCACCCTGTCTTCGTTTAGTTGCCGGACAAGTGCTTCGGCGCCATCGAATTTGGACTCATCCCGCAGTCGGATGACAAATTCCGCACGAACTTCACAGCCATACAAATCCACTTTCGTGTCGAGAACGTGCACCTCGGCATGCTCTTCACTGCCTCCAAAGGTGGGGCGAATACCAATGTTCAACATGGCTTTCGCCGGCAGGAGACCGACAGCCTCCGCCCAGACAGCATAGACACCCCGTGCCGGCAGCACGGTTTCACTCCGGTCAACGTCCAGATTGGCAGTCGGAAAACCAATGGTGGAACCACGGCCGTCACCATGCACTACGGTGCCGCGCAATGAAAAGGCCCGTCCCAGCATACGGGCTGCATCTTCCACCCGACCGGCCCCGATCGCGGCGCGGATACGTGACGACGACACCGCCCCCCGGGCGTCGGCAAGTGCTGCCACTTCAAACACATCAAATCCGAGCTGCCCTCCCAGTCGCGTCATGAGCGCTATGTCTCCCCTGCGCTCTTTCCCGAAGCGATGATCATGACCCATGATGACGGCACACGCACGCAGTTGCCCGACCAGGATTTCCTCAACGAATTCATGAGGCGTAAGTGCGGCCGCCTGTCGATCGAATGCCATGACAGCGACCCTGTCGGCACCTGCAGCATGGAGTAGTGTGATTCGCTCCCTTACCGACGTAAGCCTGACATTCCCCGGTCGCCCGAGGACTTCCCCTGGGTGGGGATTGAACGTCAAAACCACCGATTCCACGCCGCGCTCGCGCGCGACCCGGCCTGCTCTTTCCACCAGCAACCGGTGACCCAGATGCACACCATCAAAACTTCCCACCGTCACCACGGCACGCTCGGGATACTCCCCACCATCGGCAAATGTAATCATGACATCGAATCCATGAGAAGTGACAGCGGCCATGCACTATCCACGTGGTATGGCCCGATCTGTTGCCGACGGAGTCGGTTCAGATGCCCACCACAACCCAGCGCCTCTCCAAACTCGCTGGCCAGCGATCGAATGTACGTGCCTTTCGAGCACGTAACCCGGAATGAAACGTCCCGGCCGTCGAACGCGCCCAAAGTAAACTCGGATATGTGGACATCGCGGGTCGGCAGGGTAACGCGTTCACCGCGCCGGGCTTTCCGATAGAGTCGTTCGCCTTTGACCTTGACGGCCGAGTATGCAGGCGTGGTCTGCGTGATGTCACCAACGAATTGCCGTGCCGTCTCATCCAGCGCGATCGCTGTCACGCCGCTCGTTGGCCGCACCGTCTCGACCGGTGTCTCCCTGTCAAGCGATGCCGTTGTCTCACCGAGACGGATGACACCGGTGTAGACCTTTTCCATGTCCATGAACGTAGTCATCCGCTTCGTTGCCCGCCCTGACAAACAGATGACCAGCCCTGTTGCCATGGGATCGAGCGTACCGGCATGCCCGATTTTCCGGATGGGCGAGATCCTGCGCAGACGGCGAATGATATCGAAGGACGTAATGCCCTCTTCCTTGTCGATCAGCAGTACCAGGTCATCCCACGATTCGGGACGCGACGGATACGAAAGCACATGCTCAGGCGTCATTTTCCTGGTTTCGGGTGGCACGCTCTTCCTTGATACGCCCGAAAATCTCATCCATCCGGGCGGACTTCTCGAGAGACAGGTCAAGAAAGAACCGAAGTTCGGGAATGCTTTTCACCTGGTGCCGAATGGCCCGGCCCAGACTGCCACGGATCTGCGACGTCAGGTCCCGAAGGCGGGACAGGACGGCTTCCTTCTCGGCAGTCGATTCACCGAGCACGGACACATCCACGTACGCAATGGACAGATCGGCGGTTACGCGGACACCGGTCACGGTGACCATGGGTCGCAGTTGATCGGCAAACCCCTCGGACAGGATTTTTGCAATTTCCCTCTGGAAGAGACTTGCCACGCGTTCTGTTCGGATACTCTTACTCATCCAGGGTACGTCGACGCTCCACGACTTCGTAGGCTTCGAGCTGATCGCCAACCTTGATGTCGTTGAATTTGTCGATGGCCATACCGCATTCATAGCCGCTGGTCACTTCGCGTACATCGTCCTTGAACCTTCGAAGTGAGGACAATGCGCCGTCGTAGATAACGACCCCCTCCCGGATGAGATGGATGCGGTCGGAACGACGTATTTTTCCCTCGACAACAAAACACCCGGCGACGGTTCCTGCCTTGGGCACCTTGAAAATGTCGCGTACCTCCGCAACTCCCAGTATCTTCTCGCTTTTTTCCGGAGACAGCAGACCTTCCAGAGCGTCCCTGACCTCCTCAATGGCGTGATAAATCACGGAGTAGAGCCGGATGTCGATCTCTTCCTTCTCCGCAAGCTGCCGAGCACCGAGTACAGGGCGAACCTGGAATCCGACAATGATGGCATCGGAGGCCGATGCCAGCATGACGTCACTCTCATTGATGGCTCCAACTCCCTTGTGAATGATATTGACGACAACCTCTTCCTTCGAGAGTTTCATCAATGAATCGGAGAGGGCCTCAACCGAACCACCCACATCGCCCTTCACGATCAGGTTCAATTCACGGAATTCACCAAGTGCGAGACGACGTCCAATTTCGTCGAGGGTAATATGCTTCCTCTGCCGAAGGGACTGCTCGCGCATGATCTGCTGCCTACGCTGCGCTATTTCTCGCGCCTCCTTCTCCTCCTTCATTACGATGAACGAGTCGCCAACTTCCGGCTGACCGTCGAGGCCTACAACAAGCGCGGGAAAGGACGGCCCACGTTCCTTGACAGGGCGCTCCCGCTCATCGAACATGGCCCGAACGCGTCCAGCGAAGGCGCCGGCAAGGAAGATATCCCCAATCCTGAGCGTCCCGTTCTGGACCAGAACAGTTGCCACGTTTCCTCGACCCTTTTCCAGGCGCGACTCGATGACGGAACACACGGCCCGTCGGTCGGGATTGGCTTTGAGCTCAAGCAGTTCTGCCTCGATAGCCACGCGTTCGAGCAATTCCTCAATACCCTGGCCTGTCTTGGCGGAAACCAACTCACACTGCACCTTACCACCCCACTGCTCGACCAATACATTATGATCGGCCAATTGCTGCATGACACGGTCCGTGTTGGCGGCCGGTTTGTCAATCTTGTTGATGGCGACAATGATGGGCACGCCTGCGGCCGAGGCATGGTTGATGGCCTCGATCGTCTGCGGCATGACCGCATCGTCAGCTGCGACCACGAGGATAACCACATCGGTCACCTGCGCGCCACGGGCTCGCATGGCCGTGAAGGCTTCGTGACCCGGTGTATCCAGGAACGTCATGGAGTTACCGCTGGACAGCTCCACGTGATAGGCACCAATGTGCTGCGTGATACCCCCGGCCTCACCAGCGACAACGTTCGCTTTACGGATATGATCGAGCAGGGACGTCTTGCCATGATCCACATGTCCCATAACGGTCACAACCGGATCCCTTGGTACGAGATCGGCTTCGTCATCCTCTTCAATGACAACATCCGCCGCCGTGTAATCTGTAATGAACTCCACTTCGAAGCCAAATTCATCGGCTACGATGGTAATAGTATCGGCGTCGAGACGCTGGTTGATGGAGACCATCATGCCTGCCGAAAAAAGCGTCGAAATGACGTCATTCACGCTTACATCCATGAGATTGGCAAGCTCACCCGTTGAGACGAACTCGGTAACCTCAAGAATCTTGTCCTCGGCCTCCTTCTGCCCACTTTCACGGTCGCGGTCGGACGCACGTGTGTCACGCCGCTGTTTGCGCCGACGCTGCCTTACGCGGCTGGCGCCCATTTCGAGTTCCCGCAGCGTTTCCTGCAGGGTCTGCTCCACCTCGGCATCATCGACTTTCTTGCCCTTGCGCCCGCCTTTATCCTTCTTCGCCTTGGACGGCGTGGACTTGGCAGCGGGTTTCGTCTTCTCGGTGGTGGCTATACGTTTTCTCTTACGTTTGCGACGCCCAGAGTCGTCTTCCACAGAGCTGAGGTCTATGGTTCCCAGCACCTTCGTTCCCGCAAGCTTGTACCGGTCGGCCGAGAGCGTCGCAGACTCTGCAGACGTTTCCGGGTCTCCCTCTTCCTTCTCTTCATCCGATGGCTCAGCAACCGCCGGTTTCTCCGGAGATTCGGAAGTTTCTTCCGTTTCCTGTTTTTCCGCTTCGGCTTCTGCCTTTTCCTTTTCTGCCTCTACAATCGCGGTCTTTCCCTTCTCTGCTTTCTCCTGGGCGGCCTTTTCCTTCTCGGCTTCGGTTGCCGCTTCCGACTCTTCTGCTGCGGCGCTGGCTTCCTCGCTGGCCTCTACAGGATCATCATCGTCCGCTTCAGGCGCAGCCGTCTCGTCGGCCACAGGGGCGGCCGCTTCAGGCTTGTCACCTGTCTCCACAACTTCGGGTGCTGTGGTTTCCGGGATCTCGTCCACCATAGCTTCAGGCGCCTCAGCAGGGACGTCCTCCGTACCGTCGTCGTCTTCTGTGGCAGGAGCTTCGCCAGCCGGTTCTTCCACCGCCTCGGTTGGCGCCTCTGCGACCTCTGTCTCGTGATCCACTTGACGAGCGGCCCGCTTTTTGCTGACGCGGTCTGCCTGCTCTTTGTCGTCGGCAAAGTAAGCGAGCAGATCCTCGTACGCCTCTTCGGTGGTTATGGCTGCATTGATTCCACTGCCAGCCAGTGCGTCTGCATGTCCGGCGCTTTCTAATTGTTCAACAATGTGATCAATGGATACATTGAGCTCCTTTGATACCTTGAACAGTCGGACTTTCCTGAATTTATTTGTCGTAGCCATGAAATGGGTTGAAGAGCGGGAAGAGAAACACGTATCAATCGGGGTCAGACGGTGTCACTTTCTTCCTCCTCGAATTCTGCTTTGATTATGGTCAGGATAGCTCCCGCCTGATCGGACGCCATGCCAGAACGACGAACCAGTTCATCCCGCGACAACTCCAGTACCGCGCGTGCGGTGTCACACCCGATGTCGCGCAGCTTCTGGAGCAGTTCTTCCGGAATTTCATCGGCGAACTCGTCTATTTCAATGTCTTCCTCCTCCTCTGCAATTTCCCGATACACGTCAATCTCGTATCCGGCAAGTGCAGAGGCAAGGCGAATGTTGATGCCACCACGCCCAATCGCCTGACTGACCTCGTCTGCGCGCACGACAACCTTGGCGCGCGGTGGCGTCAGTTCGTCGTTGGTAATGACCTGGACCGGCGAAGCAGGTGATAGCGCACGCTTTATAAGATCGTGCTTGTCATCTGTCCACGAGACAACGTCGATATTTTCATTGCCCAGCTCTCGAACTACTGCGTGAATGCGTGATCCCTTCATTCCGACACACGCACCCACGGGATCGATCCGCTCATCGTGACTGATTACCGCCACTTTGGCTCGATCACCCGGTTCACGAACAATTTTCTTGATCTCGACAATACCTTCGTCAATTTCCGGGACTTCCAACTCAAACAGGCGCTCCATGAAGAGTGGGTCCGCCCTTGATATGATGATCTGAGGATTACCCGCACTGTCCCTCACGACCTCCTTGATGACGGCGCGAACCATGTCACCCTTTCGATAACGGTCCCGCAGGATCTGCTCCTGACGTGGCATGATCAATTCGACTTTGTTGTGGATGACAAGCATCTCACGACGCCGGATCTGATAGATTTCGCCAACAACAACTTCTCCAACGAGGTCTTTGTACCAGTCGTATACGTTGTCTTTCTCGATGTCACGGATGCGCTGTGCAAACGTCTGACGCGCCGTCATGACCGCTCTTCGGCCGAAATCCTTCACATCGATCTCCTCAGCCACCTCATCACCCTCTTCAAAATCTTCGTCGATCAGCTGTGCTTCGGTTTCTTCAATCTGTGTAACCGGATCCTCCACATCCCAGTCGGCTACCACCTCCCTGATGTGCAGAATCTGCATATCTCCATGGTCGGGATTGAATATCACCTCGAAGGAATCGTCAGCGCCATACCGCTTCCGGATCATTGTTTTGAAAACATCTTCAATGATCAATTGCAGGTTGTCCCGTTCGATTCCCTTCTCGTGGGCAATCTCGGCAAATGAGGAAACAAGATCTGAACTTTGCATGAGTGTAGGCCCTACCAGGGCAACTTGATTCGTGCTTTGGAGATGTCACCATGAGCGAGCGTGACGTTCGAAGCATTACCGGTACGTACAATGATATCCGATTCACCATCGGCACTTTCCAGCCGGCCCGATATCACCGTTCCGTCTGCAAATGTGATTTCGACATCTTTACCGACGTGGCGCCGGAACTGCCTGGGCAGCAGCAGGCACCGCTCTTCGCCCGGCGAGGACACATTCAGCGAGTAGCCTCCCTTGATGATGTCCTCCGCATCCATCAGAAAACCCAGTTCACGACTTATGGTAGCGAGATCTGCCACGCCTACCCCTTGGTCACCATCAAGATAGACCTCCACGACGCGTGAGCCCTTCCGCCCACGCACCACGATATCGACCACATAGATCTCCTGGCCTGCAATCACATCCTGCACCAGTCGTCCAACAGACGCAGCCAGGGCCCGGTCGCCGGTCAGCGTATCGTTGTCGTGTTTGTATGTGCTCGTTTCCGGCATAGTCAGTTCGTGTTGACAAGGGGTACCTGTGCAAAAAACGCCCGGTCCGAAGCTCGGACGGGCGCCGCCAGAATCCACTCATCAACACTCTGTGCGGCTCAGCCGCATTTGAATGTCTTTGAATACGGAATATACGTCACAACGCGTACATCATGCAATTCCGGTTCGGGGCCCGGATCGGCCCTGTCCCGTCATGAAAGCATCTTCAACGCGGTTTCAAATGACGGTATCGTGAAGAAATGCCTCCCTGGTCCCTGGGTAGTCCGTCATATGATGCAGACCCCGACTCTCCTGTCGCAGCAAGGCCGACTCAACGATGAGATAGGCTACGGCTATCAGATTCCGGAGCTCGCAGAGAGATCGCGTCAGCATTGCTTTTCGGAAAAACTCTTCCGTCTCCTCGTACAGGACCCGGGTGCGACGCCGGGCGCGTTCCAACCGGTGTGTGGATCGAACAATGCCCACGTAATCCCACATGACGCGCCGCAACTCATCGCGATTGTGCGAAACCAACACCCATTCGTCCGGATGCGATGTTCCTTCAGAATTCCAGTCCGGCACCTGGTGATTCAACTCCACCTGGTTGTCAGGGCTGCACGCCGCGCGTGCGGCCCGAACCGAGACGACCAACGCCTCAAGAAGCGAGTTCGATGCCAAGCGGTTCGCACCGTGCAGACCCGTGCACGCCACTTCGCCGCACGCAAAGAGTCCTCTGATCGATGTCTGGCCATTGACATCCGTAAGGACCCCGCCGCACATGTAATGGGCGGCCGGCACGACTGGTATGGCATCTCCAGCCAGGTCCAGACCGAACTGCCTGCATGTGGCGGCGATCGTGGGAAAATGCTCGAGAACTTCCGCTCGCGGCAGGTGAGACAGACTCAGGAGGACATGGGTGTGACCGTGCCGCTTCAACTGATCGTCTATGGCTCTGGCCACCACATCCCGGGGAGCCAGTTCGGCACGTTCATCGTAGTCGGGCATGAACCGGTGTCCTTCCAGATTCACGAGATGAGCTCCTGCGCCGCGGACCGCTTCGGAAATGAGGAATCGGTTCGCCCCTGGATGATACAGCGACGTAGGATGAAATTGGACGAACTCCATGTTTGCGACACGGGCTTTCGCCCGGTAGGCCATGGCTATGCCGTCCCCCGTGGCTATATCAGGGTTCGTCGTGTGCAGGTATACCTGGCCGGCTCCACCTGTAGCCAGAATTGTCACCCTGGAGAGAAACATGATTACCTGGTCAACTTCCTCGTCCAGGACATAGGCACCGTAGCATTCAATATCCTTCCGGGAGCGCGTAACCTTCTCGCCGAGATGATGCTGGGTAATCAGTTCGACGGCAAAATGATAGTCGTAGACGTGGATATTGGCGTGGGAAGAGACGCAGCCCAGGAGAGACTCTTCTACTTCCCGTCCCGTGGCATCGGCCGCGTGAACGATCCTGCTCAGGGCGTGCCCCCCCTCGCGACCCAGGTGCAACGATCCGTGTCTGTTCGTGAACCGCGCACCGCCGTCCTGCAATCGTCGAATCTGGGCTGGACCTTCAGCCACAATTGTTCGGACGACGTCTTCATTGCACAGCCCGGCACCCGCGATGAGGGTG
>Ga0210009_1000548_pt1 | contig 41210 bp, 30 predicted proteins | sample CryGeyCG2114_065_FD_185457 | JGI IMG/M metagenome (GOLD analysis project Ga0210009, IMG submission 185457) | Groundwater microbial communities from aquifer - Crystal Geyser CG12_big_fil_rev_8/21/14_0.65 (SPAdes) (version 2) | ecosystem: Environmental > Aquatic > Deep subsurface > Groundwater ...
GGAATTAGAGCTAGCAAATAAAGAATTGGAAGCATTCTCATATTCAGTATCTCACGATCTTAGAACTCCACTAAGAGGAATTAGGGAATTTAGCAAAATAATTCTTGAAGAAAATATGCAACAGCTTAATGAAGAAGGGAAAAAATATCTACTCAAAGTTATAAATAATACAATTTCGATGAAAAACCTAATTGATGATTTGTTGAATTTTTCTAGATTAGCACAAGAAAAAATTGTATTGGAAAAAATAACAATGGAAACAGTTGTCAATAGCGTTATTAATACCATTAATGATAGCTTACCAAACAATAATATTAAATTTATAGTTCACAATTGTGATTGCTTAATTAATGCCGACCCAAATTTGTTGAGAATAGCTGTTTTTAATTTGTTTTCTAATGCTGTCAAATTCACTTCAAAAAATGAAAATCCTATTATTGAGTTTGGTAAATATAATTTAAGTGAAGCAAAGGAAAAATTTGGTGTTGAAAACATTGTATTTTACATTAAAGATAATGGAGTTGGATTTGATATGGAACATGCAGACAAATTATTTGGTGCTTTCCAACGATTCCATTCTAAAAAAGATTTTGAAGGTTTCGGAATTGGATTAGCTACGGTGAACAAAATTATTAGTAAACATAATGGGCAAATTTGGGCTACTAGTGAATTAAACAAAGGTGCAACTTTCTTTTTTACAATTGGTGAAACTACAAATTTAAATTTGTAAATTAAACAACAAAATTTTTAATCTTTAATACACTGTAGGCAATAAATGAAATTTGAAAGTAATATTAAATTATTAGCTCTTGAAGATTTGGAAGATGATCTGTTTTTAGTTTTACGAAATCTTAAACGAAACGGACTGAATGTAGAAGCAAAAAGAGTGGATAATGAAGAATTGTTTAGAAATGAATTAGCAAATGGTAAATGGGATATTATCCTTTCGGACTATTCATTGCCTACTTTTAATGGTTTAAAGGCATTTGAAGTATTTAAGGAATACAACATGGATATTCCTTTTATTTTGGTATCTGGAACTATTGGTGAAGATATTGCTGTTAGTGCAATGAAAGCTGGTGTTAATGATTATGTAATGAAAGAAAATCTTAGCCGATTAGCTCCTGCAGTTATCAGAGAACTTATAGAAGCAAAAAATAGACAAAAAAATATTTTACTTAAAAATGAAATTGAACAAAAAAATGAAGATTATAAAATTTTAGTTGAAAATGCTGCCGATGTAATTTATACGCTTTCTCAAGAAGGTATTGTTCTTAGTATAAATAAAGTTGTTACTAAAATTACTGGGTGGAATAAAGAGGAAATTATTGGTAAAAAGTTTTTAGATTTTATCCATCCCGATTCTATTGATTATGCAATTGAAAAATTCAATGAATTTCTAAAAGGAAATTTATTCGATGAATATCAGTTAAAATTTCTGATAAAAGATGGTGGAACTGTTATTGGCTCAATTAAAAATACTATTTTAAAATCACAAAATGGAGGTAGTATTTTATTGGGTTTTATTAGAGATATAACCAAACAAAATGAGTTGCAAGAAGAATTAGCAATTATTTCAAAAGCGAGTAATCAAAGTCCAGTTGTTTTAATAATGACAGACCTTAATCTAAAAGTGGTTTATTTTAATGATAAATTAGTTGAAAGATCTGGGTATTCTGAGAAAGAATTAAATAGTTTTTCAGTAAAACAAATTATTTCTTCCGAGATTGATAATGAGCAATATAACAAAATGTGGAATGATGTTAAAATTTATGGTAGTTGGAGTGGAGAGTTTTTTAATAAAACAAAAAATAATCAACTGTATTGGGAAGATGTTAGAATTACTCCAATTGTGGATAAAAACAATAAAATATTTCGTTATTTGATAACTAAAATTAATATAACCAAAAGGAAAGAAATTTTTAGCGAATTAATTGTTGCAAGAAAAGAAGCTGAAAGTGCAAATAAACTTAAATCCGAATTTTTAGCACAAATGTCTCATGAAATAAGAACTCCATTAAATACATTGCTTGCTTCACATCAATTGATAGTATCAGAAATTGGTGACGATATTGATAAAGATATTATGCGTTGTGTTCAGGGTGCCGAAAATGCGAGTGCTAGAATAATCAAAACAGTAGACCAAATATTAAATATGACTGATCTGCAAAGTGGTTCGTATGAAATAAACAAAGTTAAAACTGATATTTATTCTGAAATATTAGAAATTATTTTATTGGAAAAATTAAATTCTGTTAATCTAAAAGGAATAAAAATAAGTTTGGAAAAAACTACTGATGACACAATTATTCCAGTTGACCAATATTCTGTAATGCAAATGTTTGATAATTTAATTGAAAATGCCATAAAATATACAAAAATAGGTGAAATTAAAATTGTTTGTTTCGCTAATGAACAAAATCAAATCTCAGTAAAAGTATCTGATACCGGAATAGGGATTGCCAAAGAAAACCTTTCTAAAATATTTAATGCTTTTACACAGGAAAATCAGGGTTACACTAGAAATTATGAAGGCAACGGACTTGGTTTAGCTTTGGTTAAACAATATTGTAAAATAAATAATGCTTCAATTGATGTTGAATCAACCAAAGGTGTAGGTAGTATTTTTACTGTTACATTCTTATAATGCAAAATTATGAACAAATAAGTTAATTTTTTCTTTAAATAATTTAATTTTTATAAGCATCAGTAATACAAACACATTTTGATATGATGTATTAAATTCAACTTTTGCATATTTATCATTTGCAGTTATAAAACTTAAATTGTTTTCAAATCGGATACTCAAAATTATTTGCTTCATTTCAATATCTTGTTTTAGTCTAACTTGCCACCAATATTATCGAAATAAATGCAATAATGTTTAATATTTAAATTATATAAGAAATTGGACAAAACACTAAAAACTATTTTCTATTTTTATATGGTTTTTTGTAATTGAATATTAACCTAAGCTGCAAATTATAAATTTAAAGTTAAGGTTAATGTTTTTATGTTAAATTCTTTTCATTTATTTATATTTTAGATAACAATTTTGGATTTCTATTACATAAAATGGATTAAAAATTGACTTTCTTAAAAAATATTTTATTTATTTCTTAATTTATTGTCACAATTTTATTTTTGTGATTATATTCGCTTCGAAAAATGCATTTAAAGTTCATTCAAAAATTGCATAAATGAAATTGTTATAGTATCTTAAACACATCAAAGTTTAGGATATTATAATTAAACTATTAACTACAGTATAACTTATTCGAGAGGTTTTTTTTATGAAAAAACATCTACTATTGTCACTTTTCTTTATAATGTTATTTGCGTCCAATATTCTTTTTGCAGGGAGTGTCGGAAAAGTTGCAGGTACCGTAAAAGACAAAGAGACTGGTGAACCCCTTCCGTTTGCAAATGTTTTTGTGGATGGAACAACAATGGGTGCTGCAACTGATTTAGATGGTAATTTTACAATTCTTAATGTCCCACCAGGAGTTTATAAAATTACAGCATCGGTTGTTGGATTTCAAAAAGTAACAATTAACGAAGTGCGTGTTAATGTTGATTTTACTACACGTATTGATTTTGAACTAAGCAGTGGCTCTTTAACTATGGAAGCTGTGATTGTTCAAGGTGAAAGAGACCCACTTATTAGACAAGATTTAACCAACCCTACTGTTTCAATTAATGCTGAAACTATTCAAGAATTACCAGTTGACCAAATTAGTGACGTTATTAAGTTGCAATCAGGTGTTACTGTTGGTGACGATGGAACTATTCATATGCGAGGTGGTTTTGGTAATGAAACTTCTTACACACTTAATGGTGTTTCACTAAATGACCCTTATGGAAATAATCGTTCTGTTGGTCTTGCTACTAATGCTGTTCAAGAAGTTTCTGTTTCAAGTGGTACATTTAGTGCCGAATATGGAAATGCTCTTTCTGGTATTGTTAATTATGTAACACGCGAGGGTGGAAATAATTTTTCATTTAGTTTACGCGGTTACGCAGGAGATTATTTAACAGATAGAACTAAACTTTTCAAAAACATAGATGATATCAATCCATTAAACAGAGGTAGATTTGAAGCTACACTTGGTGGTGCTATTATACCAAATACTGTTAAATTTTTTGTTTCTGGTGTTTATGAAAATTTTAATGGTTTATACGAAGGAACTCGTATTTATAACACAACCGATTCATACTTAAGCCGCGAATCTTTTACTGGAGATGGTGATACAAGAGCCGGAAGTGCGAGCGATGAATATTGGTTTAATCCTTATAGTACAAGTAATACTGGTTTGCCTACTGGCGATTCAGCTTTAGTTCAGATGGATCCTTCTGTTAGTTTAAACTTACAAGGAAATTTAATATTTAATATTAGCTCACTCTTTAAATTGCGTTATGAAGCAGTTTATAACAAAGGTGAATGGAAAAATTATAGTTCAGCTTGGAAATTTAACCCAGATGGTGTTGGAACTAATTATACAACAGGTTTAATTCAAACTTTGGATATTACTCATACATTAAATCAAAGTATGTTTTATACATTAAAAGGTTCCTACGGATATAACACTGCCAAATATTATCTTTATGAAGACATAAATGATCCAAAATATTTACCATCACAATATCAGTTAGGCATTGCCAACACAGGTTTTGTTGCTGGTGGAACGGATCTTTGGAGAAGTGATAGAAAAACTACTACTATGACTTTTAAGGGTGATATGGTTGCACAAATGGGAAACCACGAACTTAAATTTGGTTTTGAAGCTCGTCAACACGAAATTATGTATGAAGGATATACTTTAGAATTTTTAACTGCAAAGGGTGATAAAATTTCTAATGATTATTTATTGTATAATAGCGATAAAGGTTTAATTCAACAACGCCCAACTTCTCCTGCTTTATTAACAGATTATACTCATAAACCAGTTGATGCAGCGTTATATATAGTTGATAAAATGGAATTAGCCAATAGTTTTATTCTTAACTTTGGATTACGTTACGAATATTTTGATGCTAAATCATTTTATAACAAAGATTTAACTTCAGATTTAGAAGATTTAAAATCAGGTTACATGGATAGAAATAAGGTTCCAACAGAAGTGAAACAATATCTTTCTCCAAGACTTTCAATTTCTTATCCAATAACTACTGAATCTGTGATAAGATTTTCTTATGGACATTTTTATCAAAATGGTAGTCTTTCTTCTTTATATAATAATGATAATTTTTATGTCACTAATGTTGGTTCAACTCCTACTTTTGGAAATGCTAATGTTAAAATGCAACGTTCTGTTCAGTACGAACTTGGCTTGCAACAACAATTAACCGATAATCTTAAAATGGAAGTAACAGGTTATTATAAAGATGTTCGTGACTATATTTATTTCCAAACTATTTTTACAAGCACAGGAAGAGAATATAGCGTTTTAACAAATTTAGCTTATTCAAATGTTCGTGGTTTAGCTTTTAGATTGGAAAGAAGAAGAAACAAAGAAGATATGTTTTATGGAACTTTAGATTATACATTCCAAATTGCAGAAGGCAACAGAACAGAACCTACAAGTGAAATATTCTTTAGTGAGTCTTCTGGAAAACAATCAGAAACATATCTTGTACCTTTAAGCTTTGATAGATCTCATGTAGTAAATATTACTTTTGGTTTATATGATTTTGAAAATTGGACTTTGGGATTTATCTATAATATGCAATCTGGAAAGCCTTATACTCCAGCTTTTGCACCAAGTTATGTTCCAATTTCATTTGAACAACGTTCTGCAAACCAACCATTACAACACACTCTTGATTTTAAGTTTGAAAAATTCTTTAAAATGGGAGATATTGACTGGTCTGTTTTCTTATGGGTAAGTAATGTGCTTGATACTCAAAATGAACTTTCTGTTTATGCAAGTACTGGTAGAGCATTATCTTCACTTGATGAAAAATCAAATCCAACACAATTTAATGGTATTAGACAAAGAATTGAAGGTGGAGATCCTGGTTTATTTGATATAAGCGAAATTGATAATTATTATTCTGTAAGACCTCAGAATGTAAGCCGCCCAAGAGAAGTAAGACTTGGTTTTTCACTAAACTTTAATTGAGAATAAAGATAGAGGTTAAATAAATATGAAAATTAAAATGAAAATATTCTTATTGTTTGCATTTGCCTTGTTCATCTCTTCGGTATCCATAGCTCAAAGACTTGATGAGAACGGATTTCCAATTTACAAAGAGATGTCAGAAGCTGATGCACAAAGAATATTAGGAGATATGTATTCACCAAAATTCTTTAAAGTAAATGGTGAAAAAAGATATATCAAAGAATCCATTATTAATGGAAATAAAATTACTACCATTCTTTATAATTATGCTTCAATTTGTAAACCTAATACATTAGGTAATATTGCTGACTTAGTTTGGAATGGTTTAGGATACGGTTTTGAATTTGGTCCATTAGCTGCTGCCCCTGTTGTTAGTAATTCTGGAGCAACAGTAAATATAGTTTCTGATTCTTTTGTTTTAACGGGACAAGGAGATTATAATTCCGATGGAACTGCTAAATGGGGTTGGTTGCCAAAAGCAGGTTATGTAGATACTACAGAAGGTCAAAATGAAATTGCTCGTCTTGGTATTGCTGATACTGATGGTGATGGTAAACCAGATTCTTGGCCAGATAGATGGTATAGTCCAGAAGTTGGCAAATATGTGTGGCCAGCTTTTCTTGGCGATCAATCATCAGCGCCTGATGAAGAAGTTTATTATGTAGTTGATGACTTTACAAATGCAGAATTTGATTATACACCTTCACCTTCCGATTCAACAATTAAAGGGTTAGGTTTGGATATGGAAGTTAGAGTTTTGCAATTTAACAATGCTCTTGCCGAAGATATTATGTTCCTTGTTTATCAAATTACAAACGCCAGTGAAAAGAAAATTACTGGGGCTTATTTTGGAATGCATGGCGACCCTCATGTTGGTGGACCATCAGATTACGGTGATGACAGAGCAGATTTCATAGATCCTTTTGGTGAATCCATAAAATTAACAAATGTTCCTCAAAGAGCAAGAAGTATGGTTTATGCTTGGGACGAAGACATGGTTGGAGCTGCAGGAAGACCAAGTGGTTATTTTGGTTGGAAATTTCTTGAATCACCTTCAAATAATTCTGATGGATTAGACAATGATGATGATGGTTTAATTGATGAATCACCAGATAATAGTGCTGGTTATTTTATTGATGGAATTACTATTCCTGTAGAAACTAATATTAGTGATATTGATAAATTTACTGCAATATATGGTACACCAAAAGAAAGATTCTCTGGTGATGAAGATGGCGATTGGGATGTTACTAAAGATGATATTGGTATTGATGGCATTGGTCCTGATTCAGAAAATTATCCAGGCCCAGATTATGGCGAAGGAGATGGAGTTCCATCTCAAGGTTGGTTTTCTGATTTAAATGGTGATGGCGATTTTAATGATGGTGAACCAGTTTTTGATGAAAGAGCTGAAGGCTTACGATGGGCGGGTTCTGAATTAAACTTTGGATTAAGAGATATTTCAGAATCTGATCAGATTGGTTTATCAAGTTTTCATGCTGCGGCTTATACAAACTCTGATCCAAACGTTCCACGTAATGATCCTTTAATGTGGCAATGGTTATCTTCTGATTCTATTAGTGCTGATCAAGAATTGTTAAGTGAAGCTGGTGATAATATTTTTAACTTTGGCACTGGTCCATTAGATCTTGAAGTTGGTGAGTCTCAACGATTTTCAATGGCAATTTTATTTGGAAATAATGTAGATCACTTACTTTTGAATGCCGAAACTTCTACACGTATTTTAGAGTCGGATTACAGATTTGCTAAGCCACCAAATAAACCAAATCTATCCGTTGTTCCTGGCGATGGAAGAGTAACTTTATATTGGGATGATTATTCAGAACAATCTTTTGATCCGTTCATAAGAACTTTCGATTTTCAAGGATATAAAATTTACAGAAGTCGCGATCCTAAATTCCAAGATGTAAAAACTATTACTGATGGTTTTGGTAATCCTTTTATTGGTGAAGGTATAGCTCAATTTGATGTTGTAGATAGTTTAAGTGGATTCCATCCAGTTGAATTTCTTGGACGTGGAATAAAATATAATGTTGGGTCTAATAGTGGGTTAGTTCACGAGTTTATCGATTCTACTGTAACTAATGGCATTACATATTATTATGCATTAGCGGCTTATGATGGCGGTTCTATTAAATTTAATATACCACCAACAGAAACTCAAACTATTATTAATGTTGATCCAATTACTAGCAAATTGCAATTTGACCCAAATACTGCAATGGCAATTCCTATGGGAGACGTTTCAGGTTTAACCGAACCAGAAGCTGGTGTTGCTGGTAAACCAGATCAAATTAATGGTAACTCCACTGGTGATGTAATCATAAAAATTATTGAACCACAAAATGTAAAAAATAAACTTTATGCAATTGAATTTGAAGATATTAACAGATACAGTTTATTCGATTCAACTGGTGTTGATGATGCTTTTAATTCTAAAGATACTGTATTTGTTAATTTGCTTAAACAAAATATTAAAGAAAGTAGCTTTGTCCTAAAAGATGCTGGTGGAAATATTATCAATAAATCAAAATATCTTATTAAAGCTTTGGATGGAAAAATTAGGGGAAATAAACCTGGAGATTTACCTATCGGTGAAAAATATACTGCTACTTATAGGTATTATCCTGTTTATAACAGTACTTTAATTGATAGTACTGATGCAAATCCAGTTTTTGATGGAATGAGATTATTTGTTAATAATCATACTTTAAATTTAAGCACAAAACGCTCTGTGTGGGCTGATAATGTTGAAACTAACGTTGTTGATCAAGTTCTATGGAGTACTTCAAATGCTGATTATATTGGAACACCTCACGTTCAATATAGAGCTGATTGGGAAGTAAGATGGTTAGATTTAGCTGATACTTCTGGCGATGGTACTTATATTGGTGGTGATTCAGTTTTAGCAATTCCATCAATGAAATTAGTTTCAACTCCTTTTAATATTGTTAATGTTTCTGAGGTTGATACCCTGGGTAATTTTGTTAAAGGAAATTATATGTTGGATGAAACTAAAACACCTAAAACTTCTAATAACGGAAGATGGGATTGGGGAGAAGGAATAATTCTGCGTCCAACAAAACCAACAAGTGCTTCTCAAGTTTCTTACTTAGTGAAATATAGTCTAAGACCTGACACTACATCTTTTGATACCACATTTGTAGTTGGTTACCCAGATTCAGTAGATTATATTGATACATTAGTTGCTAAATTTGTGCCTCAATTTCCTAAAAATGGTGATGTTTATCATGTGCGAACAGATAAACCTTTCCAAATAGGTGATAAATACACATATACAAGTAAAGCTGCAGAAATTAAAGCAGCAAGCGTAAAAGATAATTTGGATAAAATAAATGTTGTACCTAATCCTTACGTAGCTTACAATTTAGCCGAAGAACCTGGTCGCTTGCCAGAACAACGAGGTGAAAGACAAATTCAGTTTAGGAATTTACCAAAAGAGTGTACAATAAGAATATACACAATTACAGGTGAATTGGTTAAAGAGATATATAAAAACGATTATACAAGTTATGCAACTTGGGATTTACTTAGCCTTGAAGGTCATAGAATTGCTTATGGCGTTTATATCTATCATGTTGAAGTTCCTAATGTTGGTGAAAAAATTGGAAGAATTGGGGTTATAAAATAGGAAGAATGATGAAAATGAAATCTTTAAAATTTTATAACGGAGGAAAATTAATGAAAAAATATAGTCTTATAATTATATTCTTAGTGCTTGGATTGTTAACTCAATCTAACGCACAAAAACTTAGTGGTACAACTAAAGTTGGAACTACTTCTGCACAGTTCCTTAAAATTGGCGCTGGTGCAAGAGCAGTAGGTATGGGTGGTGCATACTCAGCTATGAGTCATGATATATACTCTGTTTATTGGAATCCAGCTGGATTATCAACAAACAACAATACAACCGAAGTTACATTTAACCATGCAGCTTGGCTTGCTGATGTTAAATATGATTTTGCTGCTGCTTCATTTAATATGGGAGAAATGGGAACAATTGCTGCAAGTTTTACTTCTCTTGGTACCCCAGAACAAGAAGTAACTACAAATACTAACCCTGAAGGTGATGGTCGTATGTGGGATGCATCAGCCATTGCTGTTGGCTTAACTTATTCAAAAATGCTTACTGATAGATTTTCCGTTGGTGTTAATGCAAAATTTATTAGTGAAAGCGTTTGGAATTCTTCTGCATCAGGCTTTGCTCTCGATATAGGTACTTTATATCGTACTCCATTTAACGATTTAACTATCTCTGCTGCAATATTTAACTTTGGGTCTGATTTATCTTTAGATGGAAGAGATATTCAGTTTAACACAGATCCTGATAATAATATTGATACTGGTCCAAATAATATTCCAGCTAATTACGATACTGATTCTTATCCAATTCCACTTATGTTCCGTTTTGGTTTGGCTATGGATGTTGTTAAATCAAGATTTGTTCGTCTATCTGGCGCTGTTGATGCAGTTCATCCAAATGATAATTCCGAGTATTTAAATCTTGGAACTGAGTTTGCTTATGATGAAATGTTTATGATACGTGTTGGTTATCGTCAATTATTTATGGATAACAGCGAAGGCGGTTTAACATATGGTGGCGGGATTAAATACAAAATTGCTGATGGTTTTGGAGTTTTTATTAATTATGCTTACGCTGATTATGGAAGACTTCCAAGTGTTCACTTCTTTGATGTTAGTTTAGAATTATAGAAAAATATATTCCAAATAATTTATATATTTTGAGAGGAGTTTCGGCTCCTCTTTTTAATTTAAATCATTTAATAAAAATATTTTAACCATAAACATAGTGTAGAGAATATGAAAGTTTTATTCATTGGTGGTACAGGAATAATAAGTGCAGCAGTTTCAGAATTGTGCATAAAAAAGGGAATAGACCTTTATTTATTTAATAGAGGATTAAATACCGAATTCATAAACAAAAATGCAAAACTTATTCAAGGCGATATTTCCAATCGTGAAGACATGAAATCACTTCTTAAAGATGAAACTTTTGATGTAGTTGTTGATTGGTTAGCATTTACTCCAGAAGACATAAAATTTGATATTGAACTTTTTAAGAATAAAACCAAGCAATTTGTTTTTATTAGTTCAGCTTCTGTATATCAAAAACCTCTGAGCAATTATTTAGTAACTGAAAAGACACCAATTTCAAATCCATATTGGAAGTACGCCAGAAATAAAATTGCGTGCGAGGAATTGTTAGTAAACGAATATAATAAAGAAGGATTCCCAGTTACAATTGTTAGACCATCATTTACATATGGTGAAACATTGATTCCGGCTGCAATAACAAATAATAAAAAACCAATGACATTAATTAATAGGATAAAAACCGGAAAAAAAGTAATTGTTCACGGTGATGGATCATCGCTGTGGGTTATGACTCACAATTCTGATTTTGCAAAAGGATTTGTTGGATTGCTTGGAAACGAAAAAGCTATTGGCGAAACATTCCATATCACTTCCGATGAAGTTTTAACATGGAATCAAATATTTAGAACTATTGGTAAGGTTATTGGAGTTGAACCAAATATAATTCATATTCCAACCGATTTTATAAATACTTATGCACCTCAAATTGGTGAGGGATTATTAGGTGACAAAGCCACAAGCGTTGTATTTGATAATTCTAAAATTAAAAATTTTGTCCCAGAATTTAATTGTACAGTAAAATATGAAGAGGGAATTAGAAAATCGTTAAATTGGCTGGAACTTCATCCAAAATATTGCGAAATAGATAATGAGAATAACCAGATTATTGATATGATTATTGCAAAATATGAAACTGCCTTTGAACAGTGAGGTTAATTATTAGAGTTTCAGCAAAATAATGAATCTGTCATTTCGATTCCGACGTATTTTGTCGGAAGAGAAATCTTTCAAATTATGCGAGATTTCTATCCCGATTAAAAACATCGGAGAGAAATGACAAAGAGATAAATCCTTATTTTGCAGAAACTCTATTTTCAGTTTCCGCTTATTTATTATCAAAATATTAATCTAAAAATATTATAATTTTGTCAAAATATATTTTTGAAATATATAACACAATAAAATTGCTAGGAGAGTGAGTGAGAAAAATTATATTGATTATTTCTTTTATTTTTGCAGTAAATCAAAATATAATTGGTCAATATTTATATTCCTCAAATGCAGATACATTAGACGTTCAAATTGAATTTAATAATTTAGATTTAGCTTTAATTAATAAATTTAATCCACAAAAGCCACTTTGGATACCAGTTGTTGAATCAGTTACTCAAAGTTTTATGATGGGTGCATTTAATTTTGTAACTGGTTCAGAGTTTGCCAAAATTGGTATATCTACAATTAAACATAACTTTGAACGTGGTTGGGCTACAGATGCTGATGGTTTTCCAACAAATATGGTTGGGCATCCTTTACAAGGAACAGTTTACTTTAATCTTGCTCGTTCAAGTGGTTATAACTATTGGGTATCGTTGGGTGTTGCATCAATTGGCAGTTGGCAATGGGAGTATTTCATGGAAAACGAACCGCCTTCACTTAATGATCAAATCATGACTTCATATGGCGGCTCCTTAATTGGTGAAGTGTTTTTTAAATTATCCAACTTAATAATTGATGAAAGTACAGTTGGAACAGAAAGGTTTTTTCGGGAACTTGGTGCTGGCATATTTAATCCGGGCCGCTTATTTAACAGACTAATATACGGTAGAGCATCCCGCGTTACAAATAGTCAATTATATAAAAAAGACCATTATTTTGGTGAAATAGCTTTTGGTGGTAATTATATTGCTGAAGGTACAGATTTTGAAAGTGGCGAAAAAAATCCGATGCTTACTTTCGATTTTACATATGGACGACTTTTTAAAAATTCGAAAATTAAACCATTTGATTTTTTTAGATTAAGAACCGCAATAAATTTTAAAAAGCAACCGCTAATTGGTCAGTTAAATTTATATAACATATTTGTGGGAAACGTAATAAGTTATGAAAATAAAAGTAGGTTTTTATATGGAGTTTTAGGCTATTTCGACTATTTGGAAAATAATGTATATCAAATAGGTGCTACGGGAATTGGATTAGGAATTGGATACAGAACGCAGCCACAAAAAAATATACAGTTCATTGGAACACTAAATGTTGGATCTATTTTAATGGGCGGTGCAAATTCTGATTATGCGGCAGATAATAATGTGGATTTTCTTGATTCTGCAAGAACTTATAATATGGGTCCTGGGGCGTTATTAAAAGCAGAAGCGCTGCTAAAATTTTCTTTTGGGTCATTTTATCTAGGTTATAATTTTTGGTGGATTCATACATGGGATGGTGCTCCTGGAGATGAATTAATTGGTATGTTGGCTCCAAAATTTAGAGTTAGAGTTTACGAAAATTGGTTTATTGGTAGTGAGTATTTATACTATCATAGACGCGGAAAATATGCAGATTTAGAAAATAGAAGCTTTAAAAATAATGAGGTGCGTATCTTTATAGGATATGCTTTTTAATATTGGATAGATTATCTAGTTTGAGAATTTAATGAAAAAAATAATATATATAATATCCTTATTTTTAATTACTAATCTTTTTGCTCAGGAAAATGATTCAACAAAGTCTGTAATTTCAGTATCTGCTAGAGCATTAACACCAATAGGAATATTTGCAGAAAACTGGAATACTGGAAGTGCATTTTATTTGGGTTATGGTTGGATTTATTCCAAAGAATGGGGTGTCCAATTCCAAATTGGCTATAATAAATATCGTCTTAAAACGGGTTCTCAATATTCTGAGTCACCTAAATTATCAATGCTTGCATTTCAAATTGGGGGAAGACATTATTTTTTGGATGGTATATTTAAACCATATGTAATTGTTTTGTCTGGAGTAAATTATATTAGGCTGTTTTATAAATCAGGTGATGCTCTTATTGATGAAAGGGAAACTCATATGAATTTTCAGATTGGTACTGGATTTGATTTTTACATAATTAACAATTTTCAATTAGAAATATCAGCTTTATATAATTCTCATTTAATTAACCCAAGTATTCCTTATAATTTAACAGGATTTGAATATGGAATGGGAATAAACTGGATGTTTTAGAAAGTAAACTTAATATTATCGTAATCTAGGAAATTTGTTTTCACAAATATAATGCCTATTTTTGCAATCGTAAATAAAATGCATTTAAACCTCACGGTAAGTGGGGTTTTTTATTAGGAGTAAATTTGAAAAATATTAGAAACATTGCAATAATTGCTCATGTTGATCACGGTAAAACAACATTAGTAGATGAATTATTAAAACAAAGCAAAATATTCAGAAAAAATCAGGTAGTGCAAGATTGTTTTCTGGATTCAAACGATTTAGAGCGTGAACGTGGAATTACTATTTTATCCAAAAATATTAGTATTCCTTATAAAGATTTCAAAATAAATTTAATTGATACACCTGGCCATGCTGATTTTGGTGGTGAAGTTGAGCGTGTTCTTAAAATGGCCGATGGGGTTTTACTGCTAGTGGATTCTTTTGAAGGACCAATGCCTCAAACAAGATTTGTTCTTGAAAAAGCATTAAATCTGCACCTTAAACCTATTGTTGTAATTAATAAAATTGATAGAGCTGATAATCGTCCTTTGGAAGTTCTTGATGAAATATATGACCTTTTTATCGATTTGGATGCAACTGAAGACCAACTCGATTTTAAATATGTTTATGCAAGTGGACGAAATGGTTGGGCAGTTAAAAAATTAACAGACGAACCAGTTGACTTAACTCCTTTGTTGGAAAGAATTATTACAAATATTCCACAACCCGAGATAATTGAAGGTGATTCGCAAATGCAAGTTACTTCAATTGATTATAATGATTATGTTGGGCGTATTGGAATTGGAAGAGTATTTAGAGGTACTCTTAAACGAAATGAACCACTTAGTATTATTAAGCGAGATGGAAGCATAAAAAAAATTTCTATTAAACAATTATATACGTTTGAAGGTCTTGGTAGATTAGAAGTTGAGGAAGTTCAATCAGGTGATATTTGTGCAATTGTAGGTGTTGATAACATTGATATTGGCGATACCATAGCTGGTGGTGATAATCCAGAACCAATGCAAATTATTGCAATTGATGAACCAACAATGAGTTTAAATTTTACTGTAAATACTTCTCCTTTTTATGGGAAAGAAGGTAAATACGTTACCTCACGTCACTTACGTGATAGACTATATAAAGAATTAGAACAAAACGTTGCACTTCACGTTGAAGAAACAGGCTCACCAGATACTTATAAAGTTTCAGGTAGAGGAATTTTACATCTTTCTATTTTAATGGAAAATATGCGTCGTGAAGGATATGAGTTTGCCGTTGGAGCTCCAAAAGTAATTTATAAAGAAATAAACGGCAAAAAAGCAGAACCAATTGAAACTCTAGTTGTAGATGTTCCAAATGAAATCTCTGGAAAAGTAATTGAGCTGGTTGGGAATAAAAGAGGTGAGATGACTAAAATGGAACCAAAAGGCTCTTTAACTAAACTTGAATTTCATATTCCTGCTCGAGGGTTAATGGGTTTAAGAAATAGAATTCTTACAGCAACTTTTGGTGAAGGTATTATGCATCATCGTTTTTACCAATATGAATATTTTAAAGGTTCAATTGCTCAAAGGCAGGCTGGAGTTTTGATAGCAATGCACGAAGGAACAACGACTACTTATGCAATAAATTCGCTTCAGGATAGAGGTAAATTTTTTGTTGATCCTGGTGAAGTTGTTTACCAGGGACAAATAGTAGGTGAATACAATAAAGAAAATGATATTGAAGTACATATTAATCGTGAAAAAAAGATGTCAAATATGCGGTCGTCTGGTGCAGATAAAGCAGCTAAAATTGTTCCTGCAATTAAATTTTCATTAGAAGAATCATTGGAATATATTAAAGAAGATGAATTGATTGAAATAACTCCAAAATCAATTAGAATGAGAAAACTTTATTTAGATCCTCGTAATCGTAAAAAATATAATATGAATGAAGATGAATCATAAATAGTTTTGGAAATCAATTGATAAAATGGTAAAGAATTATCTTGATTTTTAATAATTGATTCCATTTATTAAAGTATTCTTTGATGAAAAATATTTTAATTAAATGGAGGTAAATTATGTCAGTATTTCATGAGTTTATTTGCCCAAGAAATGTTTACGAAAAATTAACTAGAGATAATCAGAGGTTAGATGAAGAATTAAATGGTGACAATATTTTTGCATTTGCTTCTACTATTGTTCATCTACAACCATGGATTAAAAATTCTCCACTTGATTCTAATGAAACCGTAAAACGAGTTATGCGAAAAGTTTCAACTCATCCATATGTAAAAATTTGCAACAATATTACTTCTGCAAAAAGTCATTTTAAACTTGAAGTTGTTGATAAAAATAATGCCATTTTGCATGTTGGGGATGAAAAAATAGATGTCAATAATTTTAAGCATGATTTAGTTGATTTGTTTGATAACTTTTTTAAAACAAAATGATTTTAAACTAAACAAATAACAGTAAATCTATTTAAGAACTAAATCATAAAAAATATTAGCTTATATTTTAGTGTTATTATTTTTCTGCAATTGCTATCTGTACAATCCCAAAAGTTGCTTGTTGGATTGTAACGTTTGAAAAACCGGCTTCTAATAAATATTTTTTCAAATCAACTTTTGCATCAAACTCATCAACAGATTCGGGTAAATAAGTATATGCCTCTTTATCTTTTGATATAATATTTCCGATAAATGGTAAAATATTTTTGAAATAAAAAAGATAAATCCATTTTATAAAAGAATTTGAAGGGAGTCTAAATTCTAAAATTGTTGCTTTGCCTCCAGTTTTTAATATACGATGAAAAGATTTAAAACCTTCAAGAAGGTTATAAAAGTTTCTAACTCCAAATGCTACAGTTATATTTGTGAAGGAATTGTCTTTAAAGGAAATTTCTTCGGCAACTGTTTCAACTAAATTACCTTTACTCCAATCCGATTTTTGATTAAAAAGTTTTAGCATATTAAAAGATAAATCGGCACCAATAATTTTTGTAACCCCCATTCTCCTTGCGGCTATAGCAAAATCACCTGTTCCACATGCAATATCTAAAAGAATAGAATCCTTGTTAATTTTACTGAGCTTTAGTGCTTTTTTTCGCCAATAAAAATCAACCCCACCACTTAATAAATGATTTAAAAAATCGTATCTATAAGAAATAGAATCAAATATTCTTCTAACTTGTTTTTTCTTATTCATAATTAAAGTTCCGTTTCGTACAAACTTAGGTTATCCAGTTATATTTAATGCATGAATACTATTTCATATTACTAATTGAATGATTATTATATTCAAAAATTTCTTTGTTTCTATATTTATTCCACCAATTAAACAAATATTTTGCTAAGTACATTGTTAAAATCATAAATAATATTCCAGCAACAACATCAACCACATAATGATATCTTAAATAAACTGTTGCAAATATTAATAAAGCACCAGTCGGGTAGACAAAATAACGGAATTTTGTCCTAAATTTATATGATAGGAACATTACAATTAATGTCATCTGTGTATGTCCACTAGGAAAAACATCGCGTTGGACAACTTCTATGGGATTTAATGTGCCAGTAGGAACTGATTCGGCAGCGTTTATAATTTCACGCAAATAATTTGTCAGCCAAATTCCAGGAAGTTCAATATTTGTCATTTCAAAATTGTGCAATGTAAAGCGTGGTCCAACAGCGGGGACTAAAAAATATCCAATATAAGATAGCACAAATCCAAGAATGATGGAAAAAGTTGTAAATCTGAAATCCAAGATTCGCTTTTTAATTTGTAATTCCACAATTAGGATAATTGGTAAAAAGAAAAATGTTGAATAAGCGATTTGTAGAATTTCAGTTAAAACTGGATTAGAAAATTGGGCTAAATATTCTGTTGGATTAACCCCAAAGATAAATTTATCAATTGCTATTAAATGTGGGTCACAATCAAAACCTGCAATTGGTTTTACCATGAAATAAATTTCTTTAAAAGAAATAAATATTGCTGGCAGTATATACCAATAATGAAATTGCTCCCAAAAAATATTTTTCCTTTCGGCATCTTTGTTTGCAATAAAATATATAAAGAAAGAAAAAAGTGTATTAAAAAAAATGTGATTTGCCCAATTATCTACTTTTGAAGCAAAAACAATATTTAAAATAGTAAGAAATGTGACAAATGAAATAATTAATAAATCAGTTGCATAAAGATTTAAAAAGGAATAGTTTCGAAATTTCATCATTACTAATAAAAGGTGAAAGATAGGTTATATAAATAATTAAACACGGAATGTTGAGAAGTGTTTTTGAAAGCAGCAGCTATTATAGCAATGTAAAATTTCAATTTATTTATAAATGCAAAAATATAATGTGAATTTAAATTTATAATTATCTTAAAATCATCCAAATATGCACAAAAAGGTTTACTTTTTACCACATTTTCAATATTATTTAGTAGTTGGTTATCTATTTGAATATTATTTATTAGTTTTATTATATTTTTATTGAAAATCATAACTACTTTGCTTTAATAGTGTTTGTGCTAACCAAACAAATTCTTCAATACTTAGTGTTTCAGCTCGTCGTGAAAAATCAAAATCAATTTTACTAAAATTACTATTTGCAAATATACCATTGTTCAACGAATTTTTTAAGGTTTTTCTTCTATTTCCGAAAGCAGATTTAACAACATCGATAAAAAATCTATCCTTTAAGTCGGCGTTACAAATTTTATCAAATTTTAGACTAATAATTGCAGAATCAACTTTTGGCTTTGGAGTAAAAACGGTTGGAGGAATTTTGAACTCGAGATTAACAGTTGCAAAGTAGTTCAAAATAACTCCAAGAATTCCGTAATCTTTAGAATTAGGCTTAGAAATCATTCTTTTTCCAACTTCATATTGAACCATAATAATAGCATCACTAAAAATTTTACGATTTTCTATCAATCTAAATATAATTGGCGAGGTAATGTTATATGGAATATTACCAATAACTCGTAATTTTTGCGATTCAAAATACTCAGAAAAATCTAATTTCAAGAAATCTTTATTTATAAATTTAACATTTGGGAATTGAGTTGATAAGCTTTCAATTACACGCGTATCAATTTCAATTGCTTTAATATTATTAGATAATTTGGAAAGCTCATTTGTTAATGCACCACGTCCAGGACCGATTTCAATAATATTATCTTCTGCTTGGGGATTAAATTTATCAATAATTTTTAAAATTGTATTTCTATCGGTTAAATAATTTTGTCCAAATTTTTTTAATGGTTTGTTTTTCATGGTGCTAACATATTAAAAAAAGATAGTAGTTAAAAACAGATTTGAAGTTTTATTTTTTGCATCTAAAACTATCGATTGCTATCTTCACCAATAAAATAATATTAAAATAAAAGATGAGAAAATGAATATAGCAAATTTTATAATAACAGTAGACCTAGGTGGTACAAAAATACTTTCTGCATTAGTTGATGCGCAAAATGAGATTGTTGGAAAAGTTAAACTTCCAACAGATGTCACAAAGGGAGCTGATTTTATAGTTGAGTGTATTGCAAAATCAATTAATCAACTTTTTGTTAACCATAACATTAGTGAGAAAAATATTAGAGCAATTGCAATGGGTGTTCCTGGAACTGTAAATCCTATTTCTGGAATGTTAAGCAATGCACCAAATCTAGGAATTAGGGATTTTAATATTAAAGAAGCATTACAAAAAAGCTATAAAATACCAGTCCTTCTCGAAAATGATGTTAATCTTGCGGCACTTGGAATTAAAAATCACGAGTTCGATAATAAAGTTAATAATATGCTTGTAGTTTTTATTGGAACTGGAATTGGGGGTGCTTTAATTTTTAATGGAAATATTTATAGAGGGACTAATTATTTTGCTGGTGAAATTGGTCACATGCTTGTTAATAGCAAAGGGGAGTTTTCATCGGGAAAAGGTTCAAAATCTTTTGAAATGATTGCCAGCAGAACTGCAATTGTTGAAAATATTAATAGAAAAATAAGTAAAGGGAATAAAAGCAACATTTTGGAATTTGTAAATAATGGAAAAATTAAAAGTAGTGCGCTTGCAAATGCTGTTGAAAGCGGTGATAAATTAGTTATAAAAGAAATGAAAAAAGCATTAAAAGTAATTGGTTCGGTACTTGGCAGCGTTACAACATTGCTGAATATTGATACCATTGTTCTAGGTGGTGGTGTAGTTGAAGCAATGAGCGATTTTGTAATTCCAGAAGTTCAAAAAAGTTTCAAGAAAGTAGTTCTTCCAGAGCCAGGTAAAAACGTTAAAATTGTAGCAACAAATCTTGGGGACGATGCACCACTTTATGGTGGAATTTCTTTAGTTGAGGAATTTTTAACTAATTAAATTCCTGCTCAATATTTTCTAATTCCTCTGATTTTTTAGTCCAAATGGAAAAAATATTTTCCAATTTATTCTTTAAGTTTTCATATTCTTTGTTCTTTTCAACCGAAAGTCTGGGATTTGAATAAATTTTTTCATCCCCAAGTTCAACTTCTAAAGTCTCAATTTGTGATTCAAGCGTTTCAATTTCACCTTCTAATTTAGTAACCTCTTTTTTAAGAATTTTTGTCGCTTCATAACGTTTTTTGCGATTTTCTGCATCATTTCTTTTCTGATCTTTTCTGTTTGTATTTGTATTTGATAATTTATCGGAAGATTTAATTTCTTCCTTTTCAATTATTGAATTGCGTTTAGTGAAATAGTAATCAATACCTCCAACAAAGAGTGTTGATTTTAGTTTTCTTATTTCAAGAACTTTGTTTACAATTGGTTTAAGAAAATCAACATCATGCGAAACAATAATTAAAGAACCACTAAAATTTACTAATGCATCCTGCAAAACTAATTTAGAATTGTGATCAAGATGGTTAGTAGGCTCATCAAGAACTATTAAGTTGGCTTTTGTTAAAAGTATTTTTGCTAGAGCAACACGACTTTTTTCACCGCCGGAAAGTACCTTTACTTTTTTAAATACATCATCGTTAGTAAATAAAAATGAACCAAGTATAGTTCTAATCTGCTGTGGAGTTGATTCAACAGAACTTTGCATAACACAATCTATTACATCACTTTCCAAATCTAAATCCGTTGTAACCTCTTGAGCATAATAGGAAGTTATTGTATTATGCCCAATAATCATCTCGCCTTTATTATAATTTATCTTTTTTGCAATAATTTTAGCTAATGTAGTTTTACCGGCACCATTTGGCCCAACAAAAGCAATCTTATCGCCTCGCTCTAATCTAAAATCAAAATTATTAAATACAATATTTTCATCATATTGTTTGGTTAACGATTTAATATCAACTGGAATAGAGCCACTTCTTGGCGGCTCGGGGAAACGTAAATTTATTTTACCTTCAAATTCTGGAAGTTCAAGTTCTTCAAGTTTATTTAATTGTTTAATTCTACTTTGAACTTGTTTAGCTTTAGTTGCTTTATATCTAAATCTTTCAACAAAATCTTCAGTTTGTTTTCTCTTTCTTTCTTGGCTCTGAAAGTTTGTAATTAACTGCTTATCTCGTTCTTCCTTAAAGCGAAGGTAGGCTTCATAATTTCCATTGTAAAGAGTTAATTTTCTGTTGAAAATTTCTAATGTTCTTGAAGTAAGTTTGTTTACAAAAAATCTATCGTGCGAAACAAGTAGCAAAGCACCTTTGTAATTAATTAAAAAATTAATAAGCCATTGAAGAGAATCAATATCAAGGTGGTTTGTGGGTTCATCTAAAAGAATAATATCGTGATTACCGAGAAGAATTTTTGCAAGTTCAATTCTCATTTGCCAACCACCGGAATATGTTGAAACTGGTTGAGTAAAATCTTCAGCAGTAAAGCCAAGTCCTTCTAATACTTTTTCAATTTGTGAATTTGTGGAATAGAAATCTATTTCAATTTTTTTGTTTTCTAAAATGCCTAGTTCATTAATTGAGCGCGTTGTTTCAATTTCAGAAGTTGAGTTATTAATAATTTCATGAAGTTCTGTTTCCTTAAACTCAATTTCACGAACTTTTTCAAGCGATTCTTTCACTTCTTCAAATACTGATTTTGTTGAAGTATTTAAATATTCTTGGGGAAGATATCCTGTTGAAATGTTTTTTTGTCTTTGAATTTGTCCAGATGAAGTTTCTTCTAACCCAGCAATTAATTTTAGAATTGTTGATTTGCCAGTCCCATTTGCACCAACAAGGGCAATTCTATCGCCCTTATTAATTTTGATGTTAGTGGATTCAAAAAGTGGAACTCCAGTAAATTGAATAGAGACTTCGATTAAATCTATCATATAAAAACTTTAATATTAACGAATTACTGCAAATTTTGATGTGGTAATTTTATCAGCCTCTTCATCATAAGCTACCAAGAGATAAATTCCACTACTTACAAATTTACCATTTTCATCTTTACCATCCCAAAAAGTTATTCTTCCACCAGGCGTTTCTAATTTTTTTATTAATTTACCTGATATTGAAAATATTTTTATTGTACTGTTTTTTACTAATCCTTCAAAAGTAACGTATTCGTTAATGCCAATCTTAAATGGGCTTGGGTATGTTAATATTTTATCAAACTCTTTTTTGGGTTCAACAGATGTTGTGGTTAATGTGCTTAATCCAAAATTTGTTCCTATATAAACTAATCCAGTTTTATTATCAATTGCTAAAGAGGTAATGTTATCGGAAGGAAGTGGACTATTTTTGCTGTCATATTGAGCTAAAAGATGTGAACCATCGGCTGATAATACAAAAAGACCTTGATAGGTTCCAACCCATTTATAATTTAAAGGGTCAACAGCAATTGCAGTAATTGATTGCTGCCTTAAAGCAAAAACAGAAGTGATTAAAGAGTTAGGAGAGCTGGTATTTGCCAAGATATTCATACCGTTAGTTGTTCCAATCCATAATTCACCGCGCTTATCTAATGCAATAGCATTTACATTATTCGAATTCAGACCATTGGAAGAGTTCAACTGTCCCCAAACATCATTTGATTTATCTGAAGGTGTGCTATTTTCATTAAAATAATATAAACCTCTTCCAAGAACATTAAACCATTTAGTATTATATTCATCAATTAAACCATCAAGCATATAATTATCAAGTGTTAATGGAGAAAAAGGGAAAGTGTAATGATACCATGTTGAATTAGTAGTCAACTGAGCTAATGGTGTGTTATCATTAGAAGAATGGTTAAAGAACCATAAATCTCCGTTGCTATCACGTTGCGCATTCATTAAAACAACATAATTTGGGAAACCTTGAATACCAACTAATTCAGAATTATTAGCATTTAGATAATTAAAATTACCATTGTTTTCAATTGTTAAACCAGAACCCCAATTGGAAAGATACACTTCGTTTTCGTCGGCTGAAACGTTATGATAGTTGTTATTTGGCAATTCCGAAAATGTTGAAGTATTATAGTTAGTCCAAAAACTATTTTCAAATTTCATAAAGCCTTTTCCAAATGGGTCCTTTCCAGTTCCAACCCACAAAGCACCATTTTTATCAACGGCTAAACTTTGAAAAGAATTAGTAATCGGACCATTTGGAAGTAATATTTCACTATTTCCATTAATTATTCTCACAGTTCCTTTTTCTGAAGCAATTAAATATGTGCCATTATCAGCAATAATAATTTTTCTTAAACTGCTATTTGTACTTGAATAAATTTCTGTATCCGTAATTCCATCATAACTATGTAAAGAGTTTTTGAATAAAACGAAGAGTTCATTTCCTAAAATTTTAATATCAACCACAGCATTGGAATATACATAAGGCACCCATGAACTTCCATTAAAGCGAAATATCCCTTTATCGGTAGCAGAAATAATTTGGTTGTTAAATTTTAGGGTTTTATAAATTTTATTAGCTGCAATATCTATATTAGTAAAATAGCTAACCCATGATTCTGGCGCAACTAAATTAGTAGCCGCATCTTTTTGTATTGCAATTCCAAAATCAGTAGAAACATAAATTTTATCATCAACAGTAACACTATTGACACTTATTGAACTTGGGAAGTTTCCAAATTTTGCAGTAGAAGAAATAAATCCTAAATTGTCAATGTTAATTAATGAAATTCCAAATTCTGTTGAAATATAGGCTATATTATCAATTATCACAATATCTTTAATTTGTTTGGAAGTATTGGGTGATTCAGAAATATCTTTTATTGATATTGTTGATTTATCATTTGGGTCATATATATCAAGCATTCCATTTTGCATTCCTAACCAAACATTTCCATTTTTGTCAATTTCTAATGCAGTAATATTTTGATTACTTAAACCTTCAGAATTTGTAAGAAAAAGTTCAAAATTATTTGCTGAATTTGAAAAATAACCAGCACCACCAGTAGTAGCTATCCAAAATCCATCACTAGTTGATGAAATACCCATTACATCATCCATATTTGTAAAGTTTTTCCAAGTTCCAATATTTTGTGAAAATAGAGAAGTAGTTAAAAGAAGAAAAACTAGAATTGCCTTATTAAATAACATATTTTACCTTAATTTCATTTGCAGAATTAAAAACATTTTAATACAAAAGTTAATTTTCTAAATACATAAATACTTAAAAATGTTAAAAAATAATAGTTATTTATTTATCACAATCTAATCAAAAATATTCTTAAGCTGTATTATTAATGTAAACGATTATTTGACATCAGCGAGACTTCAATTAGCTTTTTTTATTACCTGGAACGGCAAACACATTGATATGCAATAATGGCTATTATTATTTGAATGGTTTTGTAACTTGTCGATGAATATTGGTTTTGGAAATCCATAAAAGTGAGCAAAAAATTGTTAAATTAAAATTTAGTCACATGGGAGTGGGAATTAAACAACATTCAACTTAATTCAAAACATGTCCCATTTCATTAAAGCGTTTTGGCTCTAATAAATATTTACCGAAATTGTTCTCATCGTCTTTCATTCCTCCATGAAAATCGGAGCCACCCGATTCTAATAGGCAATATTGGTTAACAATTCCTCTATAATATTTTTTTTGATATTCGTTATGTGATGGATGGTTAACTTCAATTCCATCAACACCAGAATTAATTAACGACATCAAAATTGATTCCTTTAAGTGAGCAGGATGCGCAATAAAAGAAAGTCCACCAGCATCTGCAATTAGTTTTAAAGCACTTTGAGAAGATACATGAATTTTTCTTTCGTAAGCTGGACCATCATCACGTAAATACTTTTGAAATGCTTCATAATAATCTTTTACAATTCCTCTGTTCATCATTGCCAAAGCTAAATGAGGTCTTCCAACAGCTGAATCTTTTGCCACTTCTAAAACATCATCTATTGTAATATCGAAGCCTAAGTTTACTAGTTTATTAATCATTGTTTTAGCGCGTTGTACTCTTTCTTCTCTAAAAAAACTTAAGTACTTATTTAATTCCATATTATATATATCAAGAAAATAAGCTAATAGATGAACCTCTCTATCTTCAACGTCGGTACTAATTTCTAAACCTGGAATTACTTTAACACCTAATTTTTTACCAATAGAAATCGCTTCTTCAATTCCGTTAATACTATCGTGATCAGTAATGCTAACAATATCAAGATTTAATTCTTTTGCTTTTTTGATAAGTTCAGTTGGTGAATAGTATCCATCCGAAAAAGTAGTGTGCATATGTAAATCTATTCGTGAATTTTTTTTCACTCAAACGTCTCTTTAAATTTTTCAAAATTAGTAATTCTAAGTTTGTTTCCATCTATTTCAACAAATCCCCGTTTCGCAAATGAATGAAGAGTACGTGAAATGGTTTCACGAGAAGTGCCCGCCATATTTGCAAGATCTTGTTGAACAGGAAGTTTATCTATTTCAACAACTCCACTTTTAATTTTGCCAGAATATTCAGCAATTTGAAGTAAGACAGTTGCAACTTTACCCTCAGCATCTTTAAGCGAAAGTGCTTTAATTTTCATATCAGCGTTACGCAAGCGTGCAGTAAGTTCTTGTAAAAGAATAACAGAAATTTCTGGATGATCGTGAAGAAGCTGTAAAAAATCGTTTCGTTGAATTAGGAAAACTTCTGATTCCTCAATTGCAATTACGTTTGCAGAGCGGGCTAAACCATCCAAAATTGCCATCTCTCCAAAAAAATCCATGTCGCCCAAAATTGTTAAAATAACTTCACGCCCGTCGCTACTTGATCTTGAGACTTTTACTTTTCCACTGAGAATGACAAAAAGAACATTTCCAGCATCTTCTTCTAATAAAATTGGCTCCTCTTTGGTATATCTTTTTTTGCTACCAATCTGTTCTATTTTTAATAAAGTCTCAGTTGGTAAATCAGCAAAAATGGGCACAAATTGTAATGAAGTAGATACTATTTCCATAATCAACCTTAGTTATTTGAATTTGGATAAATAAATAATGAAAAAATAATTATTTTTCAAGTTAAATATATAATAATTTAAAAAGAACATTCTAATCAAATTATTTAATTGCCTAAACAATTAAATTAAAAGTTGTATATTGTCTGAATATATTATATAAAAATGGCTTATAAATTGAATAAATTAGGAAAATTAAGTAATTTTGTATTCGTAAATAATTAGAAGTAACTTTGTAAATAAAATAAATAATTTAATTTAGTTTAAACTTAATATGGAGGAAACAATGGCAGTTAAAATAGGAATTAACGGCTTTGGAAGAATTGGTCGTCTAGTTTTTAGACGTGCAATGGAAGTAGATGATATAGAAGTAGTTGGAATTAACGATTTATTAGACGTTGACTATATTGCTTATATGTTAAAATACGACTCTACTCATGGTAGATTTAATGGTGAAGTTAGCGTTAAAGATGGTCATTTAGTAGTTAATGGAAAAGCAATTAGAGTTACTGCGGAGAAAAATCCAGCTGACTTAAAGTGGAATGAAGTTGAAGCAGAATATATTGTTGAATCTACAGGATTTTTCTTGACAAAAGAAAAGGCTCAATTACACATTGATGCTGGTGCAAAGAGAGTTGTTCTATCAGCTCCTTCAAAAGATGATACACCTATGTTTGTTATGGGTGTTAATAATGAATCTTATGCTGGACAATCAATTGTTTCTAATGCTTCGTGTACTACAAATTGTTTAGCTCCAGTTGCAAAAGTACTTAATGATAATTTTGGAATTGTTAGTGGATTGATGACAACAGTTCATGCTACTACAGCAACACAGAAGACCGTTGATGGTCCTTCAATGAAAGATTGGAGAGGCGGACGTGGTGCAAGTCAAAATATTATCCCTTCATCAACTGGTGCTGCAAAGGCTGTTGGAAAAGTTATTCCAGAACTTAATGGTAAATTAACTGGAATGTCATTCCGTGTTCCAACTCCAAACGTTTCTGTTGTTGATTTAACAGTTAACTTAAAAACTCCAACTACTTATGAAGCAATTAAGGCTGCAATGAAAACCGCTTCTGAAACTAACCTTAAGGGAGTTCTAGGATACACAGAAGATCAAGTCGTTTCAAATGATTTCCTTGGAGAAGAAAGAACTTCAGTGTTTGATGCTGGTGCTGGAATTATGCTTAATGAAACTTTTGTTAAAGTCGTTTCATGGTATGATAACGAATGGGGTTACTCATGTAAAGTTGTTGACTTAATCCTTTATATGGCAAGTAAATAATTGTTTTATAATAGACGGCAAGAGCCGTCTATTTTTTTGTATTATTTTTTTTGAGGATGTAATGAAAAAATTAACAATTGATGACGTTCAGTTAAAAGGAAAGCGTGTTTTAGTTCGCGTTGATTTTAACGTTCCGCTTGATGAAAATCAAAAAATAACCGACGATAAAAGAATTACTGCTGCTATGCCTACTATTGAAAAAATTATTAAGGATGGAGGCAAAACAATTTTGATGAGTCATTTAGGACGTCCGAAAGGCAAAGTGCAACCAGAATTTAGTTTAAAACCAGTTGCGGAAAAATTAAGTTATTTATTAAATAAAGAAGTGAAATTTGCAAATGATTCTGTAGGTAGCAATGTAGCCTCTTTGGTTTCAACTTTAAATGATGGAGATGTTTTACTTCTTGAAAATTTAAGATTTCATATTGAAGAAACTGATAACGATGAAACCTTTTCAAAAGAATTAGCGAGTTTAGGTGATATTTATGTTAACGATGCTTTTGGAAGTGCTCATCGTGCTCATGCCTCTACTGAAGGAGTAACAAAATTTATTGATACTTGCGTTTCAGGCTATTTAATGCAAAAAGAACTTAACTACCTTCACAATGCAATTGCTGAGCCTAATAGACCATTTACCGCCATCCTTGGTGGTGCAAAAATTACGGGTAAAATTGATGTAATTGAAAATCTACTAAAGAAAGTTGATACTTTAATTATTGGTGGGGGAATGGCTTATACTTTTTATAAAGCACAAGGATTTGAAATTGGTACTTCTCTTTTAGATGCAGATAAAGTTGAATTGGCAAAAGAAATGCTTACTAAATTTAAATCTTCAAATGTAAAAGTTTTACTGCCTACAGATGTTGTGGTCGCAAGAGAGTTTGACAATGCTTCACCCTCCGAAGTTGTAAAAGTTAACTCAATGCCATCTGATAAAATGGGCTTGGATATTGGACCAGAATCAATTGAATTGTTTTGCGCTGAAATTAAAAAAAGCAAAACTGTCGTATGGAATGGACCAATGGGCGTTTTTGAATTTACTAATTTTGCTAATGGAACAAATGCTGTAGCAAATGCTTTAGCTGAAGCAACAGAAAATGGTGCTATTACAATTATTGGTGGCGGAGATTCTGCTTCTGCTATTAAAAAGGCTGGACTTGACAAAAAAGTTTCACACGTTTCTACTGGAGGTGGTGCATCGCTAGAATTTTTGGAAGGGAAAGTTTTACCAGGTGTTGAAGCTTTGACAAATGCTTAATACTATTAGAGTAGTGAGCATTAGTGTTCACTACTCTAATAAAATAACCGAACAACTAAAATTTCGTTCTTACATTTATTAACTTTTCTATTGTTTCGTTTAGAATAGCGTTAGATACTGGTTTTGATAAATAGAAATCTACCCCTGCATCGTAAGCATTTTTTTTATCGCTTCTAAATGCATGTGCAGTAAGACAAAGAATAGGTGTACTATCTAAACCATCCATTTTTATTTCACGTGTTAATTGCAAGCCATCTTTACCTTTCCCTAATGAAATATCCATAATAATTAAATCATATTTCTTTTTGTTAAAATTAGAGTAGTAATCTTCGGCTGATTTACAGCAATCAATAACATAGTTTTTTAGTACTGCTTTCATCGTCTTTTGTGAAAGTAAATCGTCTTCAATCAGTAAAATGTTTCTCATTGTGTTTCCGTTAATTAAAAGTTACGCTAAATTTTGAACCAAAATCCTTTTTGCTTTCTACAAGTATTTGAGCATTGCTTAATTCACAATATTTTTTTACAATTGCTAATCCAAGCCCAGTGCCATCAAATTTCCTTGAATATCCTTGTTCTTCTTGGGTAAAAGGATTAAAAACCCTTTGTAAAAATTCTTCTGACATTCCTTGTCCGGAATCGGTAACTTCGAGTGTTAATTTATTTTCTTTGTTCATGAACAAAGTTACCAAAACTCCACCTTCTGCAGTATATTTAATTGCGTTATCAATTAAATTTGCAACTATTTGTGTAACGCAATATTCATCACAAATTAGTTTAGAGTTGCTGACATTTGATTCAAAATTAAGACTAATATTCTTGTTTTTTGCTAAAATTGAATGCTCAGTAATTAAAGGTAAAATTATTTGAGATTGCAAGTCAACTTCACTTTCCCAAAGTTTTATAGACCCAGTTTGAATTTCGGACATATTAAGTATTAAATCAACTGTTCGTATAATTCTTTTGGAAGCAATATCAACACTATTAAAACAATATTTATAATCCTCATCTAATGTTTCAATTAGCTCTTCTTTTAAGAATGAAGAATTATTTATAATAATATTTAATGGAGTTCTTATTTCGTGCGAAATTTGAGCAAGAAATTCGGATTTCAATTTTTCTGATTCTTCAGCCTTTTCTTTGGCTAAAATTAGTTCAAGTTCCGATTTTTTTCGTTCAGTAATATCGCTTTGAATAGCAAGAAAGCCAATTATTTTACCTTTACTATCTAGAATAACATCTGTAGAGCTCTCAATATCAATTAAACTACCATTTTTACATTTATTTACTAATTCAAGTGTGTAGTTCTCTTTACGTAATAATACTGACCATAATTTTTCATAATCTTTTTTAGTTAAACTACCACTTTTCAAAATACGAGGAGTTGTTTTGCCAACTATTTCTTCACTTGTGTAGCCGTATAGATTTGTAAACTCAGAGTTGGTGTAAGTAAATATTCCTTCTATATCAGTCATAAAAACTACATCTTTTGAGTTGTTTATTGCTAAATTAAGTTTCTGTAATTGTTCGTCAGCTTTTTTTCGGTCAGTATTATTTCTGAAAACACTTAAGGATAATGTGGGATGGTTTTCAATTTCCAAAAAAGAATTAGAAAGTTCGAGAAAAAGTTTTTTGCCATTCCAAATTACTATTTCTCGTTCAATATATTCAGGAATTGTTCTAGTTCTAAATCTCAATTTATGTTTTGTCAAAACATCATCGTGTCGTGATTTTTCATAAATACAAGACATAGGTTTGCCCACAATTTCTTGTTCATCTTTTTCTATTAATTTACAGAAAGAAGCATTAACCATAATAATAGTGCCTTCTTCATTTGTTAAACGCATTCCATCCGTACTTTTTTCCCAAACCGCTCTAAATTTTTTTTCACTTTCAAATAGCGATTTTTCTGCACTTTTGCGTTCTGTAATATCAAACATATAACCGGTTAAAGTTACTAATTCTCCATTCTCATCAAAATTTCCAATAATATTTTCAATTACCGAAATTACTTTTCCATCAAAACGTAAATATTCTGTTTCATAATTTTCTACAATTTTATTTTTACGAACTAAATCTAACAACTTAATTCTGTCATTATAATTTTTATAGAGTTGTGAAATCTTACAATTCATTATTTCATCAATTGAATTGAAGCCAAATATTTTTGCCATTGCTTTATTACATAATAAAAAAGTTCCATCAACAGATACTATAAAGTCGCCAGTAAGATCATTATCAAATAGTTGTTTATATCTTAGTTCACTTTGCGTTAAGTCATCAATTGCTTGTTTTCGCTGTCTTCTAATTTTGTATTCTTTTAATTCTCTTTCAATTGCTGGATTTAACCTATTTAAATTATCTTTCATCAAATAATCATGTGCACCTAATCTCATTGCATTAACAGCAACACTTTCACCAATTGTTCCAGAAATAAGTATAAAAGGAATATCAATATCTTTGCTTTTTACAATATCTAAAGCAGATAATCCATCAAAATTTGGCATTACGAAGTCACTTAATATAATATCCCAAGTTTGCGTTTCGAGAGCATTTATAAGAGCTTCATTTGTCTCAACTCGTCTGTATTCTGGCTCATAACCTCCACGCTTAAGTTGGAGCAGAATTAGATCTTTATCGTCTTCAGAATCTTCTATAATTAAGACGCGAAGTGGTATTTTCATTTTTTTCTATCTTTCCTAATATAAATCAAAATTTTCAGGTGATTCATTTAAAGCAAGCCAATAAACACCAATACTACTTGCAACTTCAATAAATTGAATAAAATCCACTGGTTTTCTAATAAAGCTATTAGCTCCAAATCCATAGCTGGCAATTATATCTTGTTGCTCTTTTGATGAAGTTAATATAACTATTGGTATTAGTTTTGTTCGTTCAGATGCGCGCAATTGTTTTAAAACTTCAATTCCATCAATTTTAGGAAGTTTCAAATCTAAAATTATTAATGTTGGTAATGGATTATTAAATGTTCCATTTTTATGAGTTCCAAGCAAATAATCTAAAGCTTCAGCTCCATCACGAGCAATTGCAATATCATTTACAAGATTATTTTTTCTTAACGCTCTAATTGTTAATAGTTCATCATCGCTATTGTCTTCAACAAGTAAAATTGCCTTTTTCATAATTGTTAATCCTCAATTTTAGCATTAAGTGTAAAATAAAATATTGCTCCTTCATCAATTTTCCCTTTAGCCCAAACTTCACCTTTGTGGCGGTGAATAATACGTTGAACTGTTGCTAAACCAATTCCAGTTCCTGGAAATTCGGTTTGTTGATGTAATCTTTGAAAAGGAGAAAACAACTTCTCTGCATATTTCATGTCAAAACCAGCACCATTATCTTTTACAAAATATGTACTCCTTTTATCAATGTCAACAATTCCAAACTCAATAATTGATTCTATTTTTTTTGATGAAAATTTCCAAGCGTTTTCAATAAAGTTTTGAATAACCGATCTAATAAGTGTTGAATCAGCAATATCAAACATATTTTGGGCAATAATAAAATTTACTTTTCTACTTTTGTCCGTTTCTTTTAAGTCATTTATTATTGATTGAGCTATTTCAGAAAGATTAACTTTTGTGAAATTAATTTTACTTCTACTTACTCTTGAAAGTACTAACATGTCATCAATTAACTTTGCCATCATTTGGGCAGAAGCACGAATGCGATTAAGGAAATTTTTACCAAGCTCATCAAGGTTATCATAGTAATCCTCTAGGATTGCTTGACTAAAGCCGTCAATGCTGCGTAAAGGTGCCCTCAAATCGTGAGAAACTGAATATGCAAAAGATTCCAACTCTTTGTTTGTTGCCTCCAGTTGTGTAGTGCGTTCAATTACTTTTTGTTCCAATGTTTCATTTAATTTCTTAATTTCATCCATTGCAAGTTTTCTTTCAGTTGTATTTGTATTAAAACCATACCAAGTCACACTTCCATCTGGTAATTTTTCGGGTGTAGATCTGGAATATATCCATTGTAAATCTTTACCTGGAATAAGAACTCTAAATTCACATTCAAAAAATGTTAAATTCTGTGCTGATAATTCTATTTCGTTAATCACTCTTTGGGCATCATCTGGATGTATAACTTTAGCAATTGGTGAAAAATCATCAACTACTTCTTCAGGTAAACATCCAAAAATGTTTATAATACCATCCGAAGCTATTGGAACATAATATTTACCTTCTGCATTTTTTGTAAATTGAAATATCAAATCGGGTACATGTGCTGATAGTTTTCTAAATTCAATATCCTTTTGGCGTAATTGGTCCTCAGCTATTTTTCTCTCAGAAATATCTATAATTTGTGAAATGAAATAAAGGGGTTCATTATCTTCATCTCTTAAAAGAGAAGAAGAAACTTCTATCCAAATAACATCTCCATTTTTTTTGATGTATCTATTTTCAAAATGAAGATTAATGTTCTCATAATTAATTGCCTCTGATATATATGCATTACTTTGTAAAATATCATCAGGATGTGTAATTTGTTGAAAATTTAAGGAAAGTAATTCAGGAGCATAATACCCAAGCATTTGACAGAGTTTAGAGTTGACTTGTAAAAATTTACCATCTAATGAAATCAAGCACATTCCAACTGCTGAGTTTTCAAATGCAGTTCTAAAGCGTGTTTCGCTTTCTTGTAACTTTTCCTGTGCTTTTACAATTTCGGTTATATTTCTGGTAATGGTGAGTATATGATTAACATTACTTAACGAAATTATTGATGCAGACATTAAACCAATAATAACATCGCCATTTTTCATTCTAAATTTTGCTTCAAGATTTGAATATCTACCCTCAGTTTTTAATCCTTCAACTAATTTATCTCTATCTTTTATGTCAACCCAAATATTAAGTTCGGTTGAAGTTTTGCCAATTACATCTTCTTTTGTGAAGCCTGATAATGCAGTAAATCCTTCATTTATATCAACGTAGGTTCCGTCAAATTGGGTAATATTAATTGAATCGGGACTTGTATGAAAAGCCAATTTGAATTTTTCTTCACTTGCTTTTAAAGTTTCTTCAGCTTTTTTTCTTGAAACAATTTGTTCTATTAAAATCTCTTTTTGCTTAATGTTTTGCTCAAAAAGCGTTGAGTTTTCTATAGAAATTGCAATCTGATTTGCAACAATTTTTAGATGTTCTAAATCAATTTCAGAAAATTCATGTTCTGTTTTTTCAGAATAAATTCCAATTATTCCAATTACTTTATCTTCAATTAGAAGGGGAGCCCCAGCATAGGATATAAATTCATATAAGTTAGGATAAAGTTTAGCTGCCTCAACTTGGGCTTTTTCTACACTAATGTTCTTAATTCTAATTGCTTTTTTTGTGCTAATTATTTTGCCACCAACTCCTTCGTTTATGGCAAATGCTTCAATTATATTTTCCTTTTTAATACCTACGCTGCCCCAAAGTTTAAGTTGGTTGCCCTCTATGATTCGCACAATGCAGGCATCTACTTTAAAAGTATCTTTAATATAATTGAGTAACTCTGCAATTTGTTCTTTTGCTGAATATTTATCAATTCTTGCAGCTTTTACATTTGAAATTAATTTTAAGCGAGAATTAACAAACTCAAGTTCTTTTGTCTTTCTTCTAACTAAAACACGGAGGGAAATATTGATTATTACAAATAAAATAACCATTCCAACAAGGACTGAGATTATTAAAACTAAATTTTTTGAAATCCAAGATTCCTTTTGTGTAGTAAACCAATTTTTATGAAGTTCATTAAACTTACCATTTCCCTTTAAACGAACAAGTCCAACATTAATTAGTTTTAATAATTTATCATTGCCTTTTTTAACAACAAGAGAAAACTCTCGAGGAAATAATGGTCTGCCTATAACAATTAAATTATTATTTTTAAGCTTAGTAATAACTTCATTCTGAATAATGTTGGAAACAATTGCAGCATCACAATTACCTTCTGAAAGTAATATTAAGGCATCTTGTTCACTTGGTACAGGGATTAAATTTATTTTGGGATGATTTTTTGTTAAATATTCTTCCAAAGTTGACGACATATAAACAGCAACTTTTTTGTTTGCTAAATCTGAAATTGAAAATATTTCTTTGTTGTCTTTTCGAACATATATTTTATCGTATGTAATTTCGTGGGGGATTGCATAATCAAATTTCTTGTCACGTTCTTCCGAATAAAACATATCTGAAACATGAATTGTCTCTTTATTTTCGAATTCATTTTTAATTTCTGCCCATATACCTAATTTGAATTCTATATTAAATCCCATTTCGTCCGCAATAGCTTGCATCAAATCAATACTAAATCCTGCTGGTTTGCCATTTTCGTCTAAAAATTCGTATGGAGGAAAATTTGAATCGCTTCCAAAAACAACTGGATTTGGGACTTCAGTTTGTGAATATTGTGGCGTGGAAAACAAAAATAATAAAAAAACCACAAAAAGCAACGTTATTAAATAAGCATTAATCCAATTATTAACTGATTTCATAAAAAATCTCTGTTAGTAAAAATATTATTTAGACCTACTCGGTTATTTAAATTACTAATATTTTTAATTAATAAACATATAGAGATTTATTGATTGACAAATATTGTTCTATATCACTAAAAGATATCTGATAAAATTAACCCCAAATATGCATTAGAAAAGCATTAATGCATATTCGACTAACTCGCTCTAAGCGTTTGTACTATTGTTCACTTAACCTTTTGGGTACAAACGCTAAGACCGAGTAAGTCGGGGCAAGTTCGCTTCTATATTGATTGTTCTTTTTCTAAAATTGTTTATTTTAATCCTATTGCATTATCCAGGATTAAGACAATTCTGTTTTTTTTTATAAATTTAGGACATAAATTTTAACTATTGGAGGAAAAAATGCGTACTAAATTCTTACTAATTTCGTTTTTATTTGTAGCAATATTTTTTATAGGTTGCGATGAGGATTCTCCTACCGAAACTGTTGAAAGTGAAAATTATATTGCAATATCTGGTGATTTAAATGATAAATTTGACGCTTTAACTTTTGCTGGAATGCAAAGTAGCGATACTCTCTCTGGCTTTACTGTAGTTATGCAAAGAATGGAAGGTGATGCGTTTGCTTCTAATTATTTAACATTAGCAAAAATTACAAACGAACTTCCTACAGTTGGAAAATACAATATTGGAGTTGATATTGAATCTGGTGAAGATTTTATAGGAGTATATTTTTATAATGATTCAACTTTTTATGTTATGTATTCTGGAATTGTAGAAATTACTAAATCAAGTAAAACAAACATTTCTGGTAAATTTAATTTAAAAGGAAGCATTTTTGAATATGATACACCAAATCTTGATCGTACTGTTGATGTAAAGGGTCAATTTAAAACAATCCCAATTGAATTTTAAGATTTATAAAAGAGCTAATAACAAAAATTATTAGCTCATTTTTTAATGAAAATACAATTTGTAAGTCAACCTTACATTTCTGCCAGCCTCTGGAAGTATCGATTTTACAAGCGATAAGTGATTACGATATTCTTTATTTAGTATATTATCAAACGAAAATGAAAATGTGTGAATCAATTCTGATTGCGAAATTGAGTACTGAGCAAAAGAATTTAGGATGAAATATCCGTTAGTTGACTCTTCAAATTCATCAACTCTGTTTTGTGATAACGCCCATTCTCCGATAATTCCAAAAGATAAAATATCGTTTGAAAAGCTAATTTCAACAATTCCCTTAAAAGGTGGAATTTGCGGAAGTGGTTTGCCTGAATCTTTAAAGTTGCCTTTTGTATAACTTGCGGAGGATTCAAAAGTAAAATTATTCATAAATTCCCACTCAAATTGTCCTTCGCCACCGATAAAAAGCGCACCAGTTCCGCTACTTGCATAAATTGGCAAAAAAGTACTCCAATCGGTGTTTCCAGTATTTCGTGGAATAATATAATAACTTAAATCATTTCTGAAAAAATTGAAATTGAAGAATAAATTATTAAACTTATGATAAATAAAAAGCTCAGTTCCAAAGCCATTTTCATCTTGCAAATTTGGATTTCCAATTTCGTAGGAATATGCAGCTAAATGCGGACCTTCCGAAAAAAGTTCCTCAATTGTAGGCACACGGGAAGATTTACTAATATTCAATCCAACATGGACATTTTCGCTAATTGAGTAAAGTGATGAAAAACTTAGTGAATATGTGTTAAAAATCCTTTCTCTAATTGCACCAATTTTTGCATTTGGATTTTCAAATTGTGGCGAAATTTTATCAAAATTTAATCTGGCGGAAAACTCAAAATTGATTTTATTAAAATTTGTTGATTCATATAAATATGCAGCTAAATTTAGCGATTTTGATGGGGGAGTGAAGACAAAGCCTCCAACTACAAAATCGCGTGATTCAAAAGAAAATCCAAAATTACCTACTGATGGAAAAAAAACGTTTTTATGGTCAAGATTTACATATCCAATATAATTAGTAATTTCAAACTCGGAGCCAATTGCCCCATTTTTTTCAAATTCCTTGTGGCGGTAGTAAATTCTGCTAATTTGTGTTTCAATGTGTTCAAGATAATTGCCATGAAGATTAATTCGCGATTTTGCATTCCACTGAAATCGTTTCATTGTAATATCAACACCTTTTGGATGAGCGCCCAAAAATCCTCCAGGAACGCCATAATCCAATTCAAAACCACGGAATGAGCTTCCCCAAAATCCAAAATCGCCAACAAAACTTCCACCAAAACTATAATTCAAATTATCGGAATATGAGTTTTTCAAAATTCCATTTGGTGTATTTATGTCATCAGCTTTTCTTTTGCTAAATTCACCTCTAAAAGCAATTGGATTAAAAGGAATTTCAACAATTGCCGAGCCTAAATATCCATTATTTGCCGTTTCTGTGTAAGCTCCAATTGTTCCAGTAATAGAATTGTGAATTTCTTCTGGAATTTCCTTTCTAATTACATTAACAACACCGCCAATTGTGGTTGATGTTTGCTGTAAAACTCGGGGTCCACGAATAACTTCAATTCTATCAACGGTAAATGGTTCAATAGTAACTGCGTGATCTGGCGAAGAAGATGATAAATCGGTTGTTTTGTTTCCATCTTCACTCATTAAAACTCTATCACCACCCAAACCTCTAATAACTGGTCGCGATGGAGCTGGTCCCATTGAGCGCATTGCAATACCAGCCTCATTTTTAAGAGTTGAAGCCAGCGTAATTCCCAAATCTTTTTGAAGTTCTTTTCCTTTAATTACGTTGGAAAGCTCGTGCAAATCGTCAAATTTAGATTGTGTATTGTGTGCTGTAACCGTAACTGTTGAGATATTTATCAATTTTGGTTCGAGCATATAAAATCGATTTGTTGGATTATTTTCACATTTTAGAAAAAATAAGCCTTCTTTATAAGCAATGTGAGTAATTCTTACTTTAAACGTTCCTTCTGGAATATCTTTAAAAGTGAATTTTCCATCTAAATCGGCAATTTCATATCGTTCCAATTCAAGAATTTGAACTGCTGCGTTTATTACAGGCTCGTTTGTTTCAGAATCATAAACAAATCCAACAAAATCGTTAGTTTGTCCAAAAGAACTTATTGATAATAAAATGACGAAAATAGGAATTATCGTCATTGTATTTAAGTACTTACTAATTAACATTAACTGTGATTGGTGCAAAACTGACTCCTACATTTCCATCATGTAAAATTTTAATAGTAATTGTTGTGGAACCAGATTTTAATCCAGCAACTTTAAAAGCCCAAGGTTCATCAGCTTCTTGACCAACAATTTGTACAATACTCTCGTCAGCAACTTCCACAAGCAAAGTATGGGGTGGCGAAGCTGGTTGGAAATAATTGTTAAATTCGTCAAAAAACTCTACTTCAAAATGATCTGTTGTGTCACCATTAATAATTGATAATTGACCAATTACTTGACTGTTATTAATTGCAATAAGAATATCGCCAGTTATTTCGTTGCTAAGCTCTAATCCAATTGGAATTCCGTAAGTATTTTCTTCATTTATTACTTTTACTGGAATTTTGCCAGAACGATAATCGTTGTGGTCATTGTGCATTACAAAAAATTCGATATTAGTTTCGCCGACAAGTAATCCTTGTAAATGGAAAGCAAAAGAACCTTCTTCGCCTTCGTGTTGCCAAATATCAGCAATTGATACATCTTCAAATTCCCAAGCCAAAGTTTGGGTTTCGGTTGAAGGTGGGTCAAATTCATTTTCGCTTTCGTCAATAAATTTTATATCATAATGTTCAGATAAACCGCCTAAAGGAGCTTTTAAAGTATCAGAAGTTACACCGCGTATAATTCGTGCAACTTCAATTCCTGAATCATAAAAAACCATTCCAATGGCTTCTAAATGCTCTTCTTGAGGAGCAACTGGGTCGTCTTCACAAGCTGTTGTGAAGGCTAAAATTGTTAATAAAGAGAATAATAGAACAATTCTCTTTAAAAGAAATAAATTCTTTTTCATAAGATTTTCTCCGATTAGTTTAATTTTTAAAGTGATAATTCCAAAAAAAACTAAAGAGAAGGAGGACCTCGAAGTTGAAAAGAGTATCTAAAATTCTTTTCAAAGCAAAAACTTGTGGTTGGAATGATTAGTAGAGTAGTTTCTAAATCTACTTTTGTAGCATCATTAATGAAATTTGAACTATTAAATCCATTTTGTGCAAAATTAAGGATTGGACAGTCTTTTGCCGTGTAACTGTGCTCGCTTTTTTCAACTGGAGCTTTATTCAATAATGATTTAGAATTTCCAAAATCTACTGGGTGAAAGTGGGAAGATGTGATTAGTAACAAAAACACATAAATTGCCACTAACGAAATAGACTCGATTTTGTGGAAAGTTTTAATATTTTTATTTAAAATTTTATTCATTTTTCATTTTTAAGCTGCCCTACTAGGATTCGAACCCAGAACCAAGGCTCCAGAGGCCTCTGTGTTACCGTTACACCATAGGGCAAATAAATATCAGTTATTATATTTTGATAAAACGAGCCGAAAAATATGAAATTGTAAAACAATTATCATTAAATATTATTCATTAATATGAACAAGAAAATATTCTTTTGCAGTTTCACCAACTGATTCGGCTTGTTTAATTGTCATATGAGTTGAATCATTTTCAGATTTTCCTCCCGCTTCAATTATAGCAAGATCGCTTCCAGAAGTCATTTTAACTAAATTATCGCAATATGCAGTATCACCGCCATAAACAATAGATTTATTTTTATAAACAAATTTATATCCAAAAGCGGGCACTTTTTGAGGAGATTTATTTTGAACTTCATCTTCAAAATGTTCTACTTCAAAAGGATAAATTTTTACTTTTTTTCTGCTAAATGGTGCAAAATCCATTATTGCTTGCAAATTTATTTTGTACGATAAATCATTTCTATAAACATCCGAAAATGCTTTAAGAATTGTTGTAATTTCAATACTTCCAAGCGGATAATGAATATTTAGTGCAGTTTTCTTTTTCATTACAAAAAGATATGTTAACAATCCCCAGAGACCGCCAATATGATCATGGTGACCATGACTTATAAAAATATCGGATATTTCTAAAATTTCTGATTTTGAAAAATTCTTATTTAAGTCGCGTAAAATTCCATCGCCAGGGTCAATAACAAAAAGGGAATTATCTGTTGAAAGAATAATTCCTGTAGCAATATTTGGGATGGAGCAATATATTTCTAAATATAAATCATCCTTTTGCCAAACCATTGGATATTTATTAGAAAATTTCTTTTTCATATTTGCCTTTATTTGGAATGCTTATTACAAGTACCAAAAACATTAAATTGAAACGAATCAGCTGTAAATTTGTTTTTTATAACAATACTATCAACAATTTCTGATACTTTTGGATTATTGAACTCAATAATGTTTCCACAAACTTTACAAATTAAATGACCGTGATTTTGAATGTTATAGGAAGATTCATAAAAAGTTTTATTTTCGCCAAAATTTCTTTTTGCTAACAATTCGCATTTAACTAATAATT